>Ga0314774_1000189_pt1 | contig 55147 bp, 51 predicted proteins | sample MetaGCBIA2018_FD_204515 | JGI IMG/M metagenome (GOLD analysis project Ga0314774, IMG submission 204515) | Cryopeg brine microbial communities from Beaufort Sea near Barrow, Alaska, United States - CBIA 2018 | ecosystem: Environmental > Aquatic > Marine > Coastal | place: USA: Alaska | collected... | reverse complement strand
GTATAATACAGAAAGATTACACTCAACATTAGGATATCTTACTCCTTTAGAAATGGAAATGAAATTAAGAGGAATTATTAAAATAGCGGCTTAAGAAAAATAGTCACAAATTTACTAGGTAGTCCAGCTGGGCTAAAACAAAGCCAGAAATATAAATACAGTAAGACGAGGTGAAAAATGGACATAAAATAAGCAATTGCTTTATTTAAAATATTCATTAGAGTAAATGAAAAGAATTAATCAATTTTTTTTAAACCAAATTTTAAAACGAACTTTTGATATCCCTCATTAGCGTTGCAATTTTTTTTTATTCTATTTTAATTTCACTTTCGAGGATTAAGGGTGTGTTTTTTTAAATAATATGCATTAAATGAATACGTAAAATGAAAAATATCTGCAAAAATCAACATATATTTTAGGAATAATAAATTATAAGGTGTTATTAATTACGATTTTGGCAATAGTTGTTTTTTTTGACCAAAAAAATAGTATTTCTTTAAATTTATTATATAGATTTGCGCTTCAATAAGCAATGATGATAACAAATAACACTTGGAATAGCTTCTATTTTTACTTTTATTTTAGCAATAAGAGGTGAGGCTTTGTATGTGTTATTTTAACAAAAATAAATAGTAAAAGTCTCGAAAAATTTCGAGGCTTTTTTTTTGACCAAAAATTATGAAATGCATAGAACTATTTTACGATGCAAACATGAATAAATAAATGTGCATTCCTGAGGACCAATAAAAACAAATAATAATCACCGATGAAAGTATCAATACAAGGAATTAAAGGATCATTTCACCACATAGTGGCCGAAGAATATTTTGGAAAAAACATTAATTTGGTTGAGTGTATGTCGTTCAATGAAATGCCTAGTTTGTTGCACAGCAAAAAGGCAGAGGTCATTGTTATGGCCATTGAAAATTCTATAGCGGGCGCCATTTTGCCAAATTATGCGCTTATTGATGATCATAAATTAACCATTTGCGGAGAGTTTTACTTGCCAATTCACCATAATTTAATGGCCTTGGCAGGACAGAAAATGGAAGATATCAAGGAAGTGTATTCACATCCTATGGCCTTGTTGCAATGTCGTAAGTTTTTTAACGACTATCCAGGCATTAAATTGATTGAAGATACAGACACCGCTGCGGTGGCCAAGAGAATTCAGGAGAATAAGCTCATGGGCGTTGCTGCAATTGCCAGCAGTCTTGCTGCGGAAATCTACAACCTTCAAATCATAGCTCCCGAAATACAGACCATTAAAGACAATTCTACCCGGTTTTTTATTTTGACAAATACGGAAAGTAAAAAAAGCGTTTCGGCAGATAAAGCATCCATTAAATTTATTACAAGTAATGATACAGGTAGTTTGGCTGAAGTATTGACCATTTTGGCAAAGCATCATTTAAACCTTTCCAAAATTCAATCGATGCCAGTGATTGATACTCCTTGGAAATATGCATTTTTTGCCGATTTTATTTTTGACAACTATGCCGATTATTACCATGCCATAAAAGAAGTGAAGGAAAAAACCGAAGCCTTAAATATATTGGGAGAATACAGTAAAAGTAAAAGATAATGATACAAAAAGCGAACAGATTAAATGATGTAAAGGAGTACTATTTTTCTAAAAAATTGCGGGAAGTTGCCACTTTGCGGAATGAAGGGAAGCCAATCATCAATCTGGCCATCGGAAGTCCCGATTTAGAACCACCTGTAAGTGTAGTTGAAGCAATTAAAAATGCAATGCAGTTGCCAACTGCACACCAGTATCAGAGTTATCAGGGCATTCCGGAATTTCGAGAAGGGATAGCAAATTTTTATAAAACTCATTTTAAGGTTTTATTAAATCCTGCCAATGAAATTCTGCCGCTGATGGGATCAAAAGAGGGAATTATGCATATTTCTATGGCTTTTTTAAATGCAGGCGATAAAGTGTTGATTCCAAATCCTGGCTATCCTACCTACGAATCCGTTACACGACTTTTGGAAGCAGAACCTGTTTTATATGACTTGCATCAGAAAACGAATTGGTTACCAAATTTTGAGGAAATTGAAAAACAAGACTTAAGCAATGTGAAAATTATGTGGGTAAATTATCCGCATATGCCTACCGGCGGGATGGCTTCAAAAGAAGATTTCGAACGATTGGTAGTCTTTGCAAAAAAACATGATATTTTAATCGTGAATGACAATCCGTACAGTTTTGTGTTGAATGACAATCCGATAAGCATTTTGGAAGTTGAAGGCGCAAAAGAAGTGGCCATTGAGCTGAATTCATTGAGCAAAACATTTAATATGGCCGGTTGGCGCATTGGAATGGTGGTAGGTGATGCCCAAATTATCAAAACGATATTGGAAGTAAAAAGCAATATGGATTCCGGGATGTTTTTTGGAATTCAGAAAGGGGCGGTAGAAGCTTTAAAACTTTCAGATGAATGGTTTATAAAACAAAATGTAATCTATAAAAGAAGACAGAAAGCTGTGCGGGAAATTTTTGACGCTTTAGGCTGTACCTATAATAAAAATTACGGTGGTTTGTTCGTGTGGGCAAAATTGCCGGAAGGCAAAGATGCGACGGCATTTACCGATAAGTTATTGTACGAAAATGATGTGTTCATTACCCCGGGAAACATTTTCGGGTCCAATGGAGAGGGTTATATCCGTGCTTCATTGTGTGTTTCGGAAACCGTATTAAAGGAAGTATTAAACAGATTAACTAGGGTAGAAATTTAAGAAATGGAAAAATTAGTGGTTATTGGTTTGGGATTGATAGGAGGTTCTTTAGCGCTTGATTTAAAGAAAAGAGAAGGCTATAAAGTTTACGGAATCGACCAGAATCCCGAACATATTAAAAAAGCGTTGGCACTTGGCATTATTGAGGAAGAAATCGATTTTTCCCAGTTGGCAGATGCATCGGTGGTTATTGTGGCGGTTCCTGTGAATAAAATTCCGGAGGTAACTTTGGGAGTTTTGGACAATGTTTCTGAAGATACACTGGTTTTTGACGTAGGTTCAGTAAAAAATGAAATTTGCAAGGCAATTCAAAACCATCCAAACCGCAAAAATTTTGTGGCGGCACACCCGTTGGCAGGTACAGAATTTTCAGGACCCAATGCGGCAATTTTAAATTTGTTCGACCATAAAGTGGCCATCCTTTGCGAAACGGAAAAGTGTGGATGGCAGTTGCTTGACAAAGCATTGAGCCTATTTAAAAAGTTAAATATGCGCATAAAAATGATGAATCCGGTGGAACATGATCGCCACATTGCCTATGTGTCGCACCTGTCACATGTGAGTTCATTTATGTTAGGGAAAACAGTGTTGGAAATTGAGAAAAACGAGCAATATATTTTTGATATGGCGAGTACGGGTTTTGCTTCAACAGTGCGTTTGGCGAAAAGTTCATCGAGTACGTGGACACCCATTTTTCTTCAGAATAAAGAAAATGTAATCCGATCTTTGGAAGAATATATCAAAAACCTAAACGAATTTAAGGAAATGATTGAACAAGATGATGAGGAAGGATTAAACAGAACAATGAACAATACAAATTACATCAAAACAATATTAAAAGGGATTAACTAATAAAATTAAAATAGGAAGGAAAATGGAAATTACGAAAGAAAACAGAAAGTGGTTGGATGATATGAACTTATCGCATCCCATTGTAATTGCGGGACCTTGCAGTGCCGAAACGGAAGATCAGGTGATGAAAACAGCGCATTTGCTTAAAGATACGGATGCAAATGTGTATAGGGCAGGTATTTGGAAACCAAGAACGCGTCCGGGAGGTTTTGAAGGCGTTGGAGCGATTGGATTGCCTTGGTTGCAAAGAGTGAAAGAAGAAACCGGCATGTTAGTAACTACCGAAGTTGGGAATGCCAATCACGTTGAATTGGCCTTAAAACATGGTGTCGATATTTTGTGGATTGGTGCAAGAACCACCGTGAATCCTTTCGTGGTGCAGGAAATTGCAGATGCCTTAAAAGGGGTTGACATACCGGTATTGGTGAAAAATCCGGTAAATCCAGATTTGGCTTTGTGGTTGGGTGCCGTAGAACGTTTTCAGGCAGCGGGAATTTCTCAGTTGGGGGTAATTCACCGAGGATTTTCAACCTACAATTCGCTGCATTACCGCAACAAACCAAAATGGCACTTGGCGATTGAGCTGCAAAAAGAGTTTCCAAATTTGCCTTTAATCATAGACCCTTCCCATATATGCGGAAGAAGAGATATTCTGTTGGATGTTTCTCAAACGGCACTGGATTTAAATTACGACGGATTTATGATTGAAACGCATATTGATCCGGACAATGCCTGGAGCGATGCCAAACAACAAATTACGCCGGCACAATTGGTCCAAATGACGACAGATTTAAAAATTCGCCTAAAAAGCAGCAGCAAGGAAGAATTTCAGCGAAAACTGAATATGTACCGAAAAGAATTGGACTTGCTCGACAGCAATTTAATTGATATGTTGAAAGACAGAATGGTCATTTCTGAACAAATTGGAAAGCTGAAACACAAAGAAAATGTGGCGATTTTACAAAGCAGCAGATGGGCCGATATTTTGGCCACTATGACTGAAGCTGCAGCCGAAAAAGGAATGAACAAGGAATTTGTGGAAGAAATATTTAAAGCCATTCACGTGGAATCTATCAATATTCAGCATAACGTGAAGTAATTTAGGCAATAGGTACTAAGCATTAGGTCAAATAGACTAAAACACTAAAATAGAGATGGCGCGGATTTTGTAATCCGTGCTTTCTTATTTTATCCTGAGCCATCCATTTTTGCTGTCCGCTTTTCTCTATTGTCCATTGGCTAATTACTCCTCAATTTGCCTTTTTCCAACTTTCTATTTTCTAACTAAAACCAGCTAAAATTCAGTTTTTTTAACAAATTATCCATAAAGGTTAAAATGATAAAAATAAACTGCTATTTTTGTGCAACTATGAAAGTTGTAGAACAAATAAAACAGCCCATATTGGAAGAAATGGAACTCTTCGAAAGTAAGTTCATGGAGTCCATGGCTACAAAAGTTCCGTTGTTGAACAGAATCACCCAATATATCGTAAGGCGCAAAGGAAAACAAATGCGTCCGATGTTTGTTTTTTTGGTGGCAAAAATGGTTTCTGGAGGAAAGTTTGAAGAACGCACTTACCGCGGCGCTTCCGTTATTGAATTGATTCATACAGCTACCTTGGTGCACGATGATGTGGTAGACGAAAGTAACAAACGAAGGGGTTTTTTCTCCGTTAATGCACTGTGGAAAAACAAAATAGCGGTGCTTGTCGGCGATTTTTTATTGTCGAAAGGACTTTTGCTTTCGATAGACAACAACGATTTTGACATTCTAAAACTGATTTCAGTAGCCGTTAGGGAAATGAGTGAAGGGGAGCTGCTTCAAATTGAAAAAGCACGCAGACTCGATATTACAGAAGCTGTTTATTTTGAAATAATCCGCCAAAAAACAGCCACTTTAATAGCGGCCTGTTGCGGCATTGGTGCGGCTTCCGTGGGAAGTTCGGAGGAGGAAATAGAAAAAATGCGTTTGTTTGGGGAACGTATTGGAATTGCTTTTCAAATTAAGGACGACTTATTTGATTATACCGATGCCAAAATTGGGAAACCTACAGGTATTGACATTAAAGAACAAAAAATGACACTTCCGCTTATTTATGTGCTGAATACCTGCACCAATGAGGAACGCGGTTGGCTGATAAAATCGGTTAAAAAGTATCACAACGATAAGAAACGCGTAAAAGAAATTATTGCTTTCGTAAAAGAAAAAGGCGGCATTGAATATGCCACTGAAAAAATGAAAGAATATCAGTCCAAAGCATTGGAGCTTTTGGAAACTTACCCTGATTCTCCCTATAAAGATGCACTATTGACCATGGTGAATTACGTTATAGAACGTAAAATTTAATCTATATTATTTAGTTTAAGGAGTTCTTCCAAATGTTTTCTTGAATTGGAAAGTCGGGGAACTTTATGTTGTCCGCCCAATTTCCCATTCAACTTCAGCCAATCATAAAACAATCCTTTTCTGCCGCTGTTAATAATGGGCATCGACAAGGTCATATTATGATAACGTTTGGCTTCATAATCGGAATTGATGGATTTCAGGGCATTGTCCAGCAATTCGGTGAAATAATTAAGATTTTCGGGGGGTGTTCTAAATTCAATCAGCCACTCATGTCCACCACTTTTTTCATCTACCATAAAAATAGGGGCAGCGGTAAATTCAGAAACTTCGGCACCAGTTTTTAAACAGGCTTTTTTCAGTGCGGTTTCAGCATTTTCAATAATCAATTCTTCGCCAAAAACATTTATAAAATGTTTGGTTCTTCCTGTAATTCTGATTCTGAAAGGTTTCAGGGAAGTGAATTTTACGGTATCCCCAATTAAGTAACGCCACAATCCGCCATTGGTTGTAATGACTATCGCATAGTTTGTGTTAAGTTTTACTTCAGAAAGTGGAATAGCGATTGAATTTTCTCCTTCAAATTTCGACATGGGAATAAACTCGTAAAAAATACCGTAATCTAGCATTAAAAGCAAGTCTAATGAATTGTTGACATCTTGTATGGCAAAAAAACCTTCAGAGGCATTGTAGGTTTCAAAATATTTAAAATCCGCTTTCGGAATGAGTTTTTTAAATTGTTCCCGGTAAGGGTTAAAATTCACGCCGCCATGAAAATAGACTTCAAGGTTGGGCCAAACTTCCAATATGTTGGTTTTTCCGGTTCGTTCCAAAACATAGTTTAACAGCACCAGCATCCATGAAGGAACACCGACCAAACTCGTAATGTCTTCATCAATGGTTTCATCTGCAATGGCTTTCATTTTGCTTTCCCAATCGCCCATCAATGCCGTTTCTTGTTTTGGCGCACTGCTGTAATCTGCCCAAAAGGGCAAATTTTCAATAATAATGGCCGATAAATCGCCAAAATAAGAATTGTTGTCTTCATAAACGGCACTGCTTCCGCCCAAACGCAACCCTTTCCCGGCAAAGAGCAGGGCATCTTCATTGTTGTTGAAATACAGACCAAGCATGTCTTTTCCGGCTTTAAAATGGCAATCTTCCAGGGCTTCTTCACTTACTGGAATAAACTTGCTTTTTGAATTGGTGGTGCCGCTTGATTTTGCGAACCATTTTATGGGCGTTGGCCAAAACACATTTTGTTCTCCTTTTCGGGTACGTTCAATAAGGGGTTCAATGGATTCATATTGCTGTATGGGAACATTTTTGGTAAAATCTTCATAAGAGTCAATCGAAGAGAAATCATATTTTTTTCCAATTTCGGTATCCTGTGCTTTCTCTAACAATTTATGCATCAATTCTTCCTGCACATCAATTGGGTATTTTAAAAACAATTCCATTTGGTGTTTCCGCTTTTTTAAAAACCAAGAAATTATCGAATTAACTATTGGATAGGACATTTTATATTAAGTATCTTTAGACCTTAAATTTACTAAAAAATTACGATGCAATACCATACTGTTTTAAAAAAGATGAGGACGGAGTTAAACGATGCCGTGCTCTATTATTTAGATCTTGAAAATGATTTTCTGAATTTAAATCAGTTGTTGGGACGTGAAATTGAAATACGCTTTGAAGGCTATCAATGTTTATGCTGCGGAAAAGAAAAGAAAATTTTCAGACAGGGATTTTGTTATGAATGTTTTTATGAAAGTGCCCATGTTGGGGACTGGATTATGAAACCCGAATTGAGTACAGCGCATTTAGGAATTAGAGACCGTAATTTGGAATATGAAGAAAAAGTGCAATTGAAGCCTCATATAGTTTATCTGGCTTTGTCGAGCAACGTAAAAGTAGGTGTTACCAGAAAAACACAAGTTCCAACAAGGTGGATAGATCAAGGTGCTTCAAAAGCAATTGAGATTGTGGAAGTTCCCAACCGGTATTTGGCGGGAATTACGGAAGTTGCATTAAAAGACTATGTCGCCGACAAAACGAGCTGGCAAAAAATGTTGAAAAATGAAATAGCGGAAATAGATTTAATTGAAGAGAGGGACAAGTTGAAACAATACATTCCCGAGGAAGCGCTACCTTATTTTTTACCGAACAACGGCAAAATTACAACCATTGAGTATCCCGTAATTAAATATCCGACCAAAATTAAAACATTGAATCTGGATAAAACGCCAGTTTTTTCAGGAAAACTGATGGGCATAAAAGGCCAGTATCTATTGTTTGAAGACAATACTGTTTTTAATATAAGAAACAGCGAAGGGTATAAAGTTGGGATTACAATTGGCAATTAAAAAAATGTGAAGCGTGTAAGTCTGAAGATGGAAAATTTAAATGGAGTATCGAACTTTGAAAGTTAAATCCTAACTTACCAAAATACAATTAAGAAAATAGCAAATTATTCTTATTTTTGCATTTCAAATAAAAATGGAAACGCCTGTAACAAAATAATCTAACAGACAGAAGAAAGATTCTAAGCGTTCCATTTGACAAATAACAAATGAAACGAGCATTACAAATTTTGACACACAAAGGAATGATTAATGCGAACAGCATTTATTACCGCTAAAAAATAAAATTTAAACAAATGAAAGCATATATTTTTCCGGGTCAGGGTGCCCAATATACAGGAATGGGATTGGACTTATACAATACTTCTAAGTTGGCCAAAGAGTTGTTTGAACAAGCCAATGAAATTTTAGGGTTTCGCATTACGGATATCATGTTTGAAGGCACTTCCGAAGAACTGAAACAAACAAAGGTAACGCAGCCTGCCATATTTCTGCATTCGGTGATTTTGGCAAAAACCTTGGGAAATAATTTTAAGCCTGAAATGGTTGCCGGACATTCTTTAGGGGAATTTTCAGCTTTGGTGGCCAATGGAGTTTTGACTTTTGAAGACGGACTTCAATTGGTTTCAAAAAGGGCGTTGGCTATGCAAAAAGCCTGTGAAATGCAAGAATCTACCATGGCAGCAGTTTTGGGACTAGAGGATGCTATTGTTGAAGAAGTGTGCGACAGTATTGACGGTATCGTAGTTGCGGCAAACTATAATTGCCCAGGACAACTGGTTATTTCGGGAGAAATCGAGGCAATTGACAAGGCTTGTGTTGCTATGATTGAAAAAGGGGCGAAGCGTGCTATAAAATTGCCGGTTGGCGGTGCTTTTCATTCTCCTTTAATGGAGCCTGCTCGGGAAGAGCTGGCAGAAGCCATCAACAACACTATATTTCATAAGCCATCTTGTCCGGTTTACCAGAATGTGGTAGCAGAAGCAGTTAAAGATTCTGTAGAAATCAAAGAAAATTTAATCCTTCAATTAACGGCTCCAGTACGCTGGACACAAACCATCCAACAAATGATTGCCGATGGCGCAACAGAATTTATTGAAGTGGGGCCGGGAAAAGTGTTGCAGGGTTTGGTTCGAAAAATAGACAGAACCGCTACAGCAAGAAGCGCAGAATAAACCCCCTAGCCCCCAAAGGGGGACAGAGCGTAAAGAAATCGAAGATTCACGAACACCTATTTATATAAATAATAAGTGTCGTGAGCTAAAATTGTTCAGTGAGCATTTTTAGTGCGACATAGCGACAGCTATGGGCAGGTTGGAGCGATGATACCAGCTGGCCCGTTGGCGCGATGATACCAGCAGGCATTAAAATTTAAAATCTCATTTTGAACTCGTTCAAAATGAGATTTATAATATAGTTGAAAAACTTTTAACTACAAAGTAAGCTGCCATTTCCATGCGGAAAGCAAGGCATCTTCCAAAGTAAGCTCGGCTTTCCATCCAAGTTCTTTATTGGCGATGGTAGTGTCGGCATATGCCGAAGTAATGTCACCTTCTCGTCTGTCAACAAATTTGTAGTTCACTTTTTTACCCGTTACTTTTTCAAACGTTTGGATCACTTCCAAAACAGAATTTCCTTTTCCGGTTCCTAAGTTAAATATTTCAAAGGTTGCTTTATTTTTATTGTCCAAGAGTCTTTTTAACGCAATGATATGCGCTTTTGCCAAATCCACCACATGAATATAATCTCTGACGGCGGTGCCGTCGGGGGTCGGATAATCATTGCCGTAAACGGACAACTCTTCTCTGATTCCTGCTGCGGTTTGTACAACAAAAGGGATTAAATTTTGCGGAACTCCAATAGGCAATTCGCCAATTTTAGCCGATTCATGAGCGCCAATTGGATTGAAATAACGCAGGGCAATGGCTTTTAAGTCGGAAATTTTGGTGGTATCTTTTATGATTTCTTCGCCAATTTGTTTGGTGTTTCCATAAGGAGATTCCGCCGGTTTTATTGGGGCATTTTCGGTTATAGGCAATTCATCTGCCTGTCCGTAAACAGTGCAGGAAGAACTGAAAATGAAATTGTTGATGTTGTTGGCATTCATTTCCTGCAATACATAAACCAGGGAACTGATATTATTTTCATAGTATTCTAAAGGCATTTGAACGCTTTCTCCCACTGCTTTTGAAGCGGCGAAATGAATGACGCCATCAACGGCATTGTTGGCGAAAAAGTTTTTTACCGCCAATTTATCCCGCAAATCAATGTTGTGATATTCTGGTTTTTTGTTGGTGATTGAGGTTATTTTGTCAAGCACGTCAATGGTTGAATTTGATAAATTGTCGATAATGACCACTTCAAATCCTTCTTGTTGCAATGCAACAACCGTATGGGATCCTATAAAACCCAATCCGCCTGTAACGAGTACGCTCATATTTTTACTTGTTTATAAATTCAATTACTTTTGAAGTGATGAATTCAATTTGGCTATCTTCCAGTTCCGTATGCATCGGCAATGAAATCACTTCTTTCACCAATTGATTGGTAACAGGAAAATCTGCTTCATCATATCTTTTGTCGGCATAGGCTTTTTGCGAATGAAGCGGAATCGGATAATAAACGCCGCAGGGAATACCGTTTTCATTTAAGAAATTCGCCAAAGCATCTCTGTCTGTGTTTAAAACCTTTAAAGTATATTGATGAAAAACGTGACAATCACAATCTTCACAAATTACGGGTATGATGATATTTTTTTCATTTGCAAAAGCCAAATTGTATTTTCTGGCAGCAGCTTGTCGCGCTTTATTGTAGGTGTCCAAATGAGGAAGTTTAACATTTAAAATAGCGGCTTGCAGGCTGTCTAAACGAGAATTTACGCCCACCACATCGTGGTGATAACGCTCATACATTCCGTGATTTACAACACCTCTTATTTTATGAGCCAAGGCATCATCATTGGTGAAAATGGCACCGCCGTCTCCATAACATCCTAAATTTTTTGAAGGAAAAAAGGAAGTTGAAGCCGCATGGCCTATAGTTCCTGCTTTCTTTTTACTGCCGTCTTTAAAAGTATAGGTAGCACCAATTGCTTGCGCATTGTCTTCAATCACAAATAAATTGTGTTCCTTGGCAATTTCCATGATAGCTTCCATATTGGCAACTTTCCCAAACAAATGGACAGGCACAATGGCTTTCGTTTTTGGCGTGATTGCTTTTTTGATGGCTTCTATGGAAATATTGAAGTCCACAGGATCCACATCAACCAAAACCGGCGTTAATTGTAGTAAAGCAATCACCTCAACAGTTGCTGCAAACGTAAAATCGGCAGTAATGACTTCATCACCGGGCTTTAAGCCCAATCCCATCATGGCTATTTGAAGCGCGTCGGTGCCGTTGGCACAAGGAATCACATTTTTTACGCCCAAGTAATTTTCCAGTTCCTTTTGAAATGCATGCACTTCGGGTCCGTTAATATAAGCTGCGGATTTTAAAACTTCCGCTATTTTTAAATCTATTTGATCTTGAATATTTGCGTATTGACTTTGTAGGTCAACCATTTGAATTTTTTTCATGGGTAGAAATTAAAATTTTCTGAGGTACAAAAATACAATAAAAGCCACTTAAATGCAATCTAACAAGTAAAACTTAAACACCTATTCAAATAAATCTGAAGACAAATAGCGATCGCCACGGTCACAAATAATGGCCACAATTACGCCCTTTTGAAGGGTTTTAGCTAATTTTAGCGCTGCAGTTACCGATCCGCCGCTGCTCATACCGGCAAACACGCCTTCTTCTTTTGCCAATCTTTTGGTCATCATACGGGCTTCTGCTTCAGTAACTTCTATCACCTGATCCACTTTTTTGGCATCAAATATTTTTGGAAGAAATGCCGGGGCCCATTTTCTGATGCCGGGAATTTTTGAATCGTCGTCAGGTTGTGCTCCAACAATTTGGATGGCTGCATTTTTTTCTTTTAAAAAGGTGGAAGTGCCTATAATGGTGCCGGTTGTTCCCATAGCAGAAACAAAATGGGTGATTTCCCCTTCGGTGTCCCGCCAAATTTCCGGACCGGTAGTTTTATAATGTGCTTTCCAATTGTCGGCATTCGCAAACTGGTCTAACATATAATAGCCTTTTTCGGCAACCTGTTTTTCGGCATAGATTCTTGATCCTTCAATGCCATCTTTCGCAGGTGTTAAGGTGACTTTTGCGCCGAAGGCTTCCATCGTTTGCACGCGTTCTTTGGTGGAGTTTTCGGGCATCACCAATTCTATGTTTATTTCAAATTGTTGGGCAATCATAGCCAATGCAATTCCTGTGTTTCCGCTGGTGGCTTCAATTAAGTAATCCCCCTTTTTTATGTCGTTTCGTTCAAAAGCCGAACGAATCATATTAAAGGCCGGCCGGTCTTTTACGCTTCCTCCGGGATTGTTTCCTTCTAATTTAAAATACAAAGAAACGCCCTCTTTAATCAATATTTTGTTTGCTTTAATGAGTGGCGTATTTCCTATAAAATCTAACAGACTTTGATTTTTCATCGTTTTCTTTTTGGTTTTAGCTTTGTTTCGTGCGTGTCGTAAACAACGGAATCTTTCGGCACCGATTCCGTAATCCAAACGTTACCGCCAATGGTGCAGTTTTCGCCAATAACGGTATTTCCTCCCAATATGGTGGCATTGGCGTAGATGGTGACGTTATTTTCAACGGTTGGATGGCGTTTTGTGTTTTTCATATTTTTATCAACCTGCAAAGCGCCCAAGGTAACACCCTGATAAATCTTCACATGGTTTTTAATCACGCAAGTTTCACCAATAACAGTTCCTGTGGCGTGGTCTATAAAAAAACTTTTGCCAATGGTTGCGCCGGGGTGAATGTCGGTTCCCGTTTTGCTGTGCGCATATTCGCTCATCAACCTTGGAACTAAAGGCGTTTTTAGTAAAAACAGTTCATGGCTAAACCGATAAATGGCGATGGCATAAAATCCGGGATAGGCCAAATAAATTTCTTCAAGGTTATTTGAAGCTGGATCATTTTCATAGAGTTCCAGAGCGTCTAAATTTAAATTCTCTAAAATAACCGGCAATTTAGACAAGAATTTGCCCCAAATTTCTTCACAGGAGCCATCCTGAACCAAACAAGCCAATTTGTACACATCTTTGAAATCAATTTCCAGTTTTTCAATATTTTTTGAAACGCAGGCTTCCGCATCAAACAAGGTATAAAAGAGGTTATCTGTAAATTTTTCAGTTTTCAGTTTTAGGCTGAAATTTAAATGCGGCCTGTTTTTGTTAGAGATAATTTGCTGAATAATTTCTTCTGTTGTCATATAGTAGTTTGACGTGTTATTTTAAAAATCATGACCATTCTTTATAAACTTCTTCAAAAGGAATCCGGAAACGTTCTCCGTAAACGCCTTCAGGTTTTCTGATTCCGCAGGAAATGACCATATTAATTTCACTTTTCAAAGGCAATTTCAATATTTTTTTAATGCGAAGGGTGTCTGTGCCCTCCATCGGACAGGTGTCGTAACCTTCGGCGGCCATACTTAACATAAAGGTTTGGGCTGCCAATGCCGCACTTTTATGGGCAACAATCCGCAAATCTGAATTACGTAATTGGCGATAACTTGGTCTGAATAATCCAGTTACCCAGACTGCGAAATATTTAATATAGCCAAACAATCCGAAGAAATCTCCATACACAAAAGGCATCAATTTGCCGTAATAGTTTAATGCGAACTTTTCTCTGGAGCTTTGTTTTTCTTTAGGGTTGTTTGCAAATGTTTTTTGAATATTATGAAGGTTGCTTTTGGCGCGCTGTTTCCATAAATCCTTCCTAACCACCAACACCACCATTTGTTTCGCGGTAGTTGCAGCTGGTTGACCCAAACAGGCAACCGCCAGTTTTTCAATCAAATCTTTAGAAGTCACATGGTGAAATTCCCACAATTGCATATTGCTGCTGTTCGGCGCCAAGGTGGCTTGCTTAATGCATTTTTTTACAATCTTATCCTCAATTTCCTTTGCATCATCATAAACCCTTACCGAGCGACGATAGTGAATGGCATCAATAAGGATTTCATGTTTTTCCATAGCGCAAAATTAAGCAATTAAACGCCCCTAACCCCAGTAGTGGAATTAAAAAGGTTAAAGGTAAAAATAAAATTTATTTGATTAAGGTTTTATTTTTAATGATCAGTTCCCCCCCTTTGTGGCTAGGGGCTAAATAATGGTTGATTGCCCCAAATCTATATTGTGTTTGTTGTAAAATGTGTTTTCGTCATCCAAAATAAAATCGCTTATAAAATTACCGACACTGGTGGTCGAGAAATGATTTGTCGAATTTAAATCGGGTGTTGAAATATTTAGTTCAATAGATTTTTCGACGGCATCTCTTATATTTTCTGCTTCATCATACAAATTAAAATGGTTCAATAACATGGCGGCAGATAAAATAGCTGCCATAGGATTGGCAATATTTTTGCCTTTTGACTGCGGATAACACCCGTGAACGGGCTCAAACAATGCGTGATGTTCCCCAACGGATGCAGAAGCCAATAAGCCAATCGAACCCGAAATAATACTGGCTTCATCGGTCAAAATATCGCCAAACATATTTTCGGTTAAAATAACATCGAATTGTCTAGGGTTTAAAATAAGTTGTGTTGCGGCGTGGTCAACAAATAAAAATTCCACTTTTACATCAGCATAACTTTTTGAAATTTCCAACACTCTTTTTCGCCAAAGACGCGATGTTTCTAGCACATTGGCCTTGTCCACCAAAGTCAGCTTTTTTCTTCTGATGTGCGCTGCCTTAAAGGCCAAATGGGCGATTCTGTCAATTTCTTCAGAAGTATAGGTGCAATCGTCGGAAGCCGTATTCCCGTCTTCACTTAATTTTTTCTCCCCAAAATAAATACCGCCGGTAACTTCCCGATAAATAACAAAGTCGGCTCCCTTAATGACATCCTTCTTTAAATTTGATCGATGAATTAAGGAATTGTAGGTAATTAAAGGGTGAATATTGGCGAACAAGCCCAAACTTTTTCTGAGTTTGATCAATCCTTGTTCAGGGCGAACTTTTGCATTCGGATTGCTGTCGTATTTTGGTCCGCCAACGGTTCCGAATAAAATAGCATCTGAATTTGCGCAAATTTTTAAGGTTTCCTCCGGCAACGGATTGCCACATTCCTCAATGGCTATGGCGCCAACATTTGCTTTTTCAAAGGTGAAAGTGTGGTTGTATTTTTCAGCAATTGCATTTAAAACTTTGATGGCTTGCTGGGTAACTTCAGATCCAATTCCATCACCCGGAAGCACGGCTATTTTTAATTTCATGGTTTGTATTTAATTTTTTAGGTCATTGCGGAGCTATATTACCACTACTTGACGAATCATCCAGTTAAAATAATAATAATAATAATATTGTTACGGACAATTGTTGTCTTCGTTTTTTTAACTAAAAATTAAATAGCGATACTTGATTTATAAATTTGGTTCAATTCCATTAAATGGTGAAGGTCGCCGTCATTCACTTCTTTATGATGGTCGGCAAATTGCAAAAATTGCGGATAAATATCGTCCAATTCAATTTTCGTTAAGTCATAACCAACATTTTTGACCCGGTAAGCCAATGCGGCTCTTCCGCTTCTGGCAGTCAAAATAATAGAAGATACGTTGACGCCAACATCGGCAGGATTGATGATTTCGTAGGTTTCTCTATTTTTTATCACCCCGTCCTGATGAATTCCTGAACTGTGCGCAAAGGCATTTTCACCAATGATGGCCTTGTTTGGCTGTACAATCATTCCCATGCTCTGTTGCACCAACTGGCTGGTTTCGTACAATAATTTTGTATTGATATTGGTGTCTAAATTTAAATACGGATGCTGTTTTAATATCATGACGACTTCTTCCAAGGCCGTATTTCCTGCACGTTCTCCAATACCGTTGATCGTGCATTCTATTTGGCGTGCGCCATTTTGAACGCCTGCAATGGCGTTGGCTGTCGCCAATCCCAAATCGTTGTGGCAATGGCAGGAAATGGTTACGTTATGGATGCCTTTAACATTTTCCTTCAAATATTTAATTTTCGCACCGTATTCATCAGGCAAACAATAGCCTGTGGTATCAGGAATATTTAAAACGGTTGCGCCGGCTTTAATGACTTCTTCGCAAATTTTAGCCAAAAATTTATTGTTGGTCCTTCCAGCATCTTCCGCATAAAACTCAACATCTTCCACAAATTTTTTGGCGTAGGACACGGCCTGTATGGCTCGTTCAATTATTTTTTCGGGCGTTGAATTGAATTTATAAATAATATGGGAATCCGAAGTTCCAATTCCGGTATGAATTCTTGGACGTTTGGCGTATTTTAGGGCCGCTGCGGCAACTTCAATATCTTTTTGGTTTGCACGGGTAAGTCCGCAAACAGTGGCGTTTTTAACTATTTTTGAAATTTCCAAAACTGAATTATAATCGCCCGGACTTGAAACTGGAAATCCGGCCTCAATCACATCAACACCTAAGATGTCAAGTCGGTTCGCAATGATTATTTTTTGTTCAGTATTTAACTTACAGCCAGGTACTTGCTCCCCGTCTCTTAAGGTTGTATCAAAAATTTGAACGTTGTTTATACTCATTTTTAATTTTTTTAGCACATTATAGTTGGTCAAAAATAGGGGTATGGATTTTTTATATACTTTTGTAAATAGGATGGTTTACTATATTCAAGCATAAAATGGAATAGTTAAAAACCTATTGTTCAATACAATAAAAATAATTTGGTTACAATGGCTATTGATCAAAAAGATGCGCTTTTTATGTTGGTGAAGTCCCTTTCTAAATCGGAAAAGCGGCAATTTAAACTGTATGCCGGAAGATTGGGCGGAAATGCAGAGGCCAATTTTATGGCTTTATTTAATTTGTTGGACAAAGTGACGGCGTATGATGATGAATTGATTTTAAGTAAAACAAACATCAAAAAGCAACAAATATCGAATACAAAAGCGCATTTGTACAAGCAAATTTTGGTGAGTCTGCGCTTTAATCCCGTGCATCAAAACGTTCGCGCCCACATTCGGGAACAATTTGATTTTGCGGCCATTTTATACAATAAAGGACTTTATAAGCAGAGTTTAAAAATTTTGGAGAAGGCAAAAGAGTTGGCGCTGAACCATGACGAAAACAATTTGGCCTATGAAATTGTGGAGTTTGAAAAAGTGATAGAATCGCAATACATTACGAGAAGTATGAGTAATAGGGCTTATGAATTGGCGATTCAGGCAAAAGAATTGAGTTTAAAAAACGTTCGTATCAGTAAATTGTCAAATTTATCCCTTCAATTATACAGCCTGTTCCTGAAAGAAGGCTATGTAAAAGACGATGCAGGATTAAAAAAAGTGACGGCCTATTTTGAACGGAAGTTGCCGAAATATAAATTTTCTGAATTGGGTTTTAGAGAAAAATTATTTTTATACCAGGCTTATTTGTGGCACAGCTTTATTTTGCAGGATTTTGTTATGAGTTTTCGGTATTCCCAAAAATGGGTCGATTTGTTTGAAGAGAATTCGGAAATGAAAATCCAAAATCCGGTATTTTATTTAAAAGGTGTCAATTATTTATTGGAATCCCTTTATTTGATCAAGCACAAAACCAAATATAACAGTGTTCTTGAACATTTAACTTCTGATATTAAAGACGAAAATATTACGCTGAATGAAAATACCAAGACGCTGGCGTTTTTATACTTCAACCAAAATAAATTAAATTATTATTTTTTAGAGGGGAAATTTACGGAAGGCTTGGGTTTTGTGTCAAATTTATTGAAGGAAATTCATAAATATGAAAACAATATTGACGCCCATCATATTATGGTTTTTTATTATAAAATTGCCTGTATGTATTTTGGAGCAGGCAGAAATGAAGAATGTATTTTTTACCTTGAAAAAATTATCGACAACAAAGAGTTGAAAATGCGTGAAGACCTGTTGTGTTTTTCCCGTGTGTTGAATTTAGTGGCCCACTATGATGCAGGATTGGATGAAAATATTGAAAAACTAATCGTTTCGACCTATCAGTTTTTGATAAAAATGAACGATTTGCATGAAGTGCAGCGCAAAATGATTCAATTCTTGAAAAATTTAAAAAACATTTATCCGCAGGAACTCCATAAAGCATTTGTCAATTTGCACGGAGAATTGCTTAAATATGAAAATCACCCTTATGAAAAAAGAGCGTTTTTATATTTGGATATTTTGTCGTGGCTGGAAAGTAAAATTCAGCACGTTTCCGTTGAAGAAATTATTCGGCAAAAAACAGGAAAGCTCATCAAATAAAAAAGTCGTTCAATTTTATGCCGATTTTAATTAATAATTACCATATTTGCTTTAGATGAAAAACATAATACTAAATATGATTTCTATTTGTGTCTCTGTGATAATTTCACAAGGGGATTAGGATGTTGTTTTAGTTTTATCAAAAAAAAATTATAAAAAACCTTCCTAATCAAAATTTGGGAAGGTTTTTTTATGGTATAATCATTGTAAAAATAGTAGCGTTAACTATATGTAAAACAGAATACTACTTAAGATTAATAGGGAGTGAATACTGTAAAATAAGCAAAATCAAAAAGTGTAAAACCAATGACAGGTTTAAATTTGCCGTTTATTAAAAAACAGCGATAAAACTCAGGTTTTTATCAATAAATTTTAACGGAAATAAATAATTATAAAAATAAATGCAACTAAATAAGTACAGCAAAAGAGTTACCCAAGATGAAACGCAGCCTGCCGCACAAGCGATGTTATATGGCGTTGGTTTGTCGGATGAAGATATGAAAAAGCCACAAGTGGGAATTGCAAGCACGGGGTTTGACGGAAATCCGTGCAATATGCATTTGAACAATCTGGCCTATAAAATTAAAGAGGAAGTCAATAAAAAGAATCAGGTCGGACTTGTATTCAACACCATTGGCGTGAGCGATGGCATTTCCATGGGAACATCGGGAATGAATTATTCTCTGCCTTCGCGCGATATTATTGCCGATTCTATTGAGGTGGTGATGAATGCCCAAAGCTATGATGCTTTGGTGACTGTTGTTGGCTGTGATAAAAATATGCCCGGCGCCATTATGGCGATGTTGCGGTTGAACCGACCATCGTTAATGGTTTACGGCGGAACAATTGCTTCGGGAAGATACCAAGGAAAAAAATTAAATATCGTTTCGGCTTTTGAAGCACTCGGACAAAAAATTGCCGGCGTGATTTCAGAAGAAGAATTTAGGGAAATTATAAAAAATGCCATTCCGGGAGCGGGTGCCTGTGGTGGAATGTACACGGCCAATACGATGTCTTCTTCCATAGAAGCTTTGGGTTTTGCATTGCCTTACAATTCCTCCATTCCTGCGGAAAACGAGGGGAAGGAAACGGAAACCGAAAGAATCGCTTCCGCCATTAAAAATTTATTGGAACTCGATTTAAAGCCTTTGGACATCATTACCAAAAAATCGTTGGAAAATGCGGTGGCTTTGGTAAATACCTTGGGTGGATCAACCAATGCTGTATTGCATTATTTGGCGATTGCACACGCTGCAGACATCGATTTTACCTTGGAAGATTTTCAACGTGTGAGCGACAGAACACCAGTCATAGCCGATTTAAAACCAAGCGGTGAATACTTGATGGAAGATGTTCATGGGGTTGGAGGAACGCCTGCTGTGATGAAATATTTGTTGGATAAGGGCTTGTTGCACGGGGATTGTATGACGGTTACTGGAAAAACGATTGCTGAAAACTTGGCAAATGTTACCCCTTTAAGTTTTGAAGAAGACCAGCACGTAATTCATACTACTGAAAAAGCATTAAAATCATCAGGGAACATTCAAATTTTATATGGAAACCTGGCCGCAGAAGGATCTGTTGCTAAAATAAGCGGAAATGAAGGAGATTTATTTGAAGGAAAAGCAGTTGTTTTCAATGGTGAACAAAATGCAAATGATGGAATTGGTGCGGGGAAAGTAACAAAAGGCGATGTTGTTGTAATTCGTTATGTTGGCCCAAGAGGCGGACCGGGAATGCCGGAAATGTTGAAGCCAACATCCATGATAATGGGTGCAGGTTTGGGGAAATCTGTTGCATTGGTAACTGACGGACGCTTTTCGGGCGGTACGCACGGATTTGTGGTAGGGCATATCACGCCTGAAGCGCAATCTGGGGGTACAATTGCATTGGTGAAAGATGGTGATGTGATTGTGATTGATGCTAAAAATAAAACAATCAATGTGAAATTAACGGAACAAGAGCTGGCTTTAAGAAAATCACAATGGAAGACACCTGAGCCAAAACATAAAAAAGGAATATTGTATAAATATGCTAAAATCGTTTCAACAGCTTCTGAAGGCTGTGTAACGGATAAATTTTAAAGGAATGGAAACATTAAAGAAGGAAGCTAAGGAAACAGCAGTTGTAAAATCTGTAAAGATGACAGGTGCTGAAGCGGTAATCAGGTGTTTGCTTGAAGAAGGTTCAAAGCTTGCTTATGGCTACCCAGGAGGTGCCATTATGCCAATTTATGATGAATTGTACAAATACCGAGAAAAATTTCATCACGTACTGTCGCGTCATGAACAAGGCGCCATACATTCGGCACAAGGATTTGCTCGCGTAACTGGAAAAGTTGGGGTTGTTTTTGCAACTTCAGGACCAGGCGCTACCAATTTGGTAACTGGGATAGCAGATGCTCAAATCGATTCTACGCCTTTGGTTTGTATCACCGGACAGGTTGGTTCTACTTTGTTGGGCTCTGACGCATTTCAGGAAACGGATATAATCGGTATTTCTACACCTGTGACAAAATGGAATTATCAAATAACCAAGGCCAGTGAAATTCCAGAGGTTTTTGCTAAAGCATTTTACATTGCAAAATCAGGTCGCCCAGGTCCGGTATTGATTGACATTACTAAAGACGCCCAATTTGGTGTGCTAGACTTTTGTTATAAAAAATGTGAAAAAGTAAGAAGCTACAGGGCAATTCCAGTATTGAACATGGAAAAAGTAAAAGAAGCTGCGGCAATAATAAATCAAGCCAAAAAACCATTTATAGTGTGGGGACAAGGTGTTATTATTGGGTCTGCAGAGCAGGAATTTAAAAATTTTATAGAAAAAACAGGCATTCCGTCGGCATGTACAGGTTTGGGTTTGTCGGCTTTAGAAACAGATCATCCTTTGCATGTAGGTATGGTTGGAATGCACGGAAATTACGCGCCAAATGTACTGACCAACCAATGTGATGTTTTGATCGCCATTGGAATGCGTTTTGATGACCGTGTTACCGGAAATTTAAATACTTATGCCAAGCAGGCAAAAATTATTCATTTTGAAATTGATCCTTCAGAAGTGGATAAAAATGTGAAAACTGATATCGCTGTTTTGGGTACTGTAAAAGAATCGTTGGTAGAGATTATGCAATTTGTTGACAAAGCGAATCATCAGGAATGGGTGAAAGAATTTCATAAATTGTATGAAATTGAAAAGGATGTTGTAATTAACGATCAATTAAATCCAACGAAAGAAGGCTTGACGATGAGTGAGGTTTTAGCAGGAATCAACAAAGAAACCAAAGGAGAAGCAGTCATTGTATCCGATGTTGGCCAGCACCAAATGATTGCGTGGCGTTATGCAAAATTCACCAAAACCAGAAGTAACATCACTTCTGGCGGACTGGGAACCATGGGTTTTGCATTGCCGGCTGCCATAGGTGCAAAAATGGGCGCGCCAGACCGTGAAGTTATTGCCATTATTGGTGATGGCGGTTATCAAATGACCATTCAGGAATTGGGAACGATACTTCAAACAAAAGCAGCAGTTAAAATTGTGGTATTAAATAACAGCTTTTTAGGAATGGTAAGGCAGTGGCAAGAATTGTTTTTTGACCGTCGTTATGCGTCAACAGTAATGACAAATCCCGATTTTGTTAAAATTTCCGAAGGATATGGTATAGCATCTAACAGGGTTTCTAAACGAGAGGATTTGGCTGATGCCATTAAAAAAATGACAGATTCAAAAGAGGCTTATTTTTTGGAAGTTGTCATTGAACCAGAAAGCAATGTTTTTCCTATGATTCCAACAGGAGCAAGTGTTTCAGATATCAGATTGAGTTAGTTATGGAAGAGAAAAAAGTTTATACCGTATCGGTTTATACCGAAAATAATATAGGAATATTGAATAGATTGTCTGCAATATTTTTAAAACGTCATATCAATATTGAAAGTATGACCGTTTCCGAATCGGAAATTGAGAATGTACACAGATTTACTTTTGTGGTGATTGTGTCAGAAATACTAATCAGGAAAGTAGTCCTTCAACTGGAAAAGCAAATTGAAGTGATTGGTGCTTTTTTTCATACAGAAGATGAAATCATTTATCATGAAACGGCCTTGTTTAAAATTTCGTCTGAACATTTATACGATGAAAATATTCAGAATAAATTAAAATTCAGAAGAGCACACATCATTGCAATTACAGAGCGTTATTTTGTAATTGAGGCTTCCGGTTTGAAAGAAGATATTGACAATATGTACCATAAGCTAAAACCTTATAAACTATTGCAGTTTGTTCGTTCTGGGCGAATCGCAATTTCTAGGCCAAGAATGGCTATATCAGACGTATTGAAAGAAATGAATTAAAAGGCAATAGAAAAAAGTTAAAAGTGAAAAAATAATTTAAAACTTAGAATTCACGACTCACGACTCACAACTCACAATTAAAGAATAAACAACTAAACATTATAAAAAATGGCAAATTATTTCAACACGCTTCCTTTACGATTAAAATTAGAACAATTGGGAATTTGTGAATTTATGGATTCCTCAGAATTTGAAGATGGTGTGAAAAAGCTGGAAGGTAAAAAAATAGTAATTGTTGGTTGTGGAGCTCAAGGGCTTAACCAAGGATTAAATATGAGAGATTCCGGATTGGATGTTTCTTATACATTGAGAGAAGAAGCAATAAAAGAACAACGCCAGTCCTATAAAAATACGGTAGATTACAAATTTAAGGTTGGAACCTATAAAGAAATGATTCCTACAGCCGATTTGGTGATCAACTTAACACCCGACAAGCAGCATACAAGCGTGGTTTCGGCAGTGATGCCTTTGATGAAAAAAGGAGCCATACTTTCTTATTCTCATGGGTTTAATATTGTGGAAGAAGGTATGCAAATCCGTAAAGACATTACGGTAATTATGGTGGCGCCAAAATCGCCCGGATCTGAAGTTAGAGAAGAATACAAACGCGGATTCGGTGTGCCAACATTAATTGCGGTGCACCCGGAAAATGATCCAAACGGTGATGGTTTTGATTATGCGAAAGCATATTGCGCGGCTACGGGCGGACATAAAGCTGGCGTGTTGCATTCTTCTTTTGTTGCTGAGGTAAAATCAGATTTAATGGGTGAACAAACTATTTTATGCGGTTTGTTGCAAACAGGTTCTATATTATCTTTCAATAAAATGGTTGAAAAAGGAATTGACCAGGGTTACGCTTCAAAATTAATCCAATACGGCTGGGAAGTGATTACCGAAGCTTTGAAATATGGCGGAATTACCAATATGATGGACCGCTTATCGAATCCGGCAAAAATTAAGGCTTTTAGACTTTCCGAAGAATTAAAGGAAATTATGCGTCCGCTGTTCCAAAAACATATGGATGATATAATGAGCGGCGAATTTTCTAAAACAATGATGGAAGATTGGGCAAATGACGATAAAAACTTATTGAGCTGGAGAGCTGAAACGGGAGAAACCGCCTTTGAAAAAACAGCTGCAGGTCCCATGAAAATTGATGAACAGGAATTTTTTGATAATGCTGTTTTAATGGTGGCTTTTGTGAAATCGGGTGTGGAATTGGCTTTTGAAACAATGACAGAATCTGGTATTAAAGAAGATTCCGCCTATTACGAATCACTTCACGAAACACCGTTAATTGCAAATACCATTGCCCGCAAAAAATTGTTTGAAATGAACAGAATTATTTCAGACACTGCGGAATATGGTTGCTATTTATTTGACCATGCCTGCAAACCTTTATTGGCCAATTTCATGAAGAACATTGATACAGATGTGATAGGTAAAAAATTTGGAGAAGGGAAAGACAATGGTGTTGACAACATAGAATTGATTGAAATTAATGAAGCCATCAGGTTCCATCCTATTGAATTGGTTGGTTATGATTTACGTGAATCTATGACTGCGATGACTAAAATTATTGAGTAATAAAATCATAAGCGCCAAAGGAATATGCGTGACGTTTCCTTTGGTGTTTATAACAAATTTTTGAATGATACAAAATTCAAATAAGCCAATTTGTTAAATTTGAACCCTTTAATCTAAAGTTTTGTTAATTATATAACAAGTTTCTGTTTGTGTTCATTTTTTAGTTAATATTGTACCAATGAAAATATACAATTCAAATATCACTGCAAGAATACCCAGTCGCCTTTCCGGCTTACGCCGCCGTATGCGCTAATTCTATCTATAAAAAGCAGTTTATTAATTTTCATTTTTTTTATGTTACCATTTTGCAAAACTTATTTAACTTAACATCATTTTTAAACCTTATTTTTTCTTTTTCAGAAAGAATGTCTATTCGTATTATTTCCCGTATTCGCCCCTTGAGGGCATAATATTTTTTGAAAATGATGCGTTCGTTTTCCCCTTTAGAAAAACAGAATATTTTAATCCTGAATTTAATAATTAAGCCAATGAAAGTTGTCATTGCTAATGAATCGCATATAAAATATGCTGAATTAATTTGTGAAACCATAAAAGAATCTGCGAAGGTCAGAGGTACTGGTATTGCCGAAAGAACTCCGGAGTATATCATCAAAAAAATTAGTACCGGCCACGCCGTAATTGCAACCCATAATAATGAATTTGCAGGTTTTTGCTATATTGAGGTTTGGAGTGATCATGAATTTGTGGTGAATTCGGGGCTCATCGTTCATCCTGATTTTAGAAATCAGGGCCTGGCAAAGGAAATTAAGAAAAGAATTTTAGAGCACTCAAAACAGCTATATCCTAAAGCAAAAATTTTTGGAATAACCACCGGACTTGCTGTGATGAAGATTAATTATGAATTGGGATACCAGCCCGTTACATTTTCTGAATTGACTACCGATGAAGATTTTTGGAATGGCTGCAGAACTTGTAAAAATTTCGATATTTTAACAAGAACTGAGCGAAAAATGTGTCTGTGTACCGGAATGTTATATGACCCAAATCACGAAAAAAACACCAAACAGCATAATTATGATTCCAAGGTATTAAGCAGATTGAAAAAAATTAAACAAGCATTGTTGCTTAAAAAAAATAAAGAATAAGATGGAAAAAGTAGTATTGGCATATAGCGGAGGTTTAGACACTTCGTTTTGCGTAAAATATTTAAAAAATGAATTGCATTTAGAAGTGCACAGCGTGCTTGTAAATACAGGCGGATTTTCAGAAAATGAACTGGTATCCGTAGAAAAAAGAGCTTATGAATTGGGGGTGTTTTCACATGCGAATAAAAATATTCTGGAGGAATTTTACGAGAAAGCCATTAAGTACATGGTTTTTGGAAATATCCTTAAAAATAATACCTATCCGCTTTCTGTGAGTGCCGAAAGGGTTTTTCAGGCCATAGAAGTGGTGAAATATGCAAAACAGATTGGGGCAAAATATGTTGCCCACGGAAGTACGGGCGCAGGAAATGATCAGGTGCGATTTGATATGATTTTTCAAATTTTAGCGCCGGAAATTGAAATAATTACGCCCATAAGAGATTTAAAACTGTCAAGACAGGAAGAAATTGAATTCCTGAAAAATCAGGGTGTGGAATATTCTTGGGAAAAGGCAAAATATTCCATCAATAAAGGCATTTGGGGAACAAGCGTTGGCGGAGTCGAAACCCTAACTTCCAATAAATCATTGCCAGAAAGCGCATATCCGAGCCAATTGGAAAAAATGGAACCTGTTGAAGTGAAACTTCATTTTGAAAAAGGGGAATTGGTTGGCTTTAACAATGAATTTGATACGCCCGTAAATAATATTTTAAAATTAGAAGCCGTCGCTTCAAAATATGCCATTGGAAGAGACATTCACGTAGGCGATACCATTATCGGAATTAAGGGAAGGGTAGGTTTTGAAGCTGCTGCCGCTTTAATCACCATAAAAGCGCATCACACCTTAGAAAAACATGTGTTGTCCAAATGGCAGCAATATTGGAAAGAACAATTGGGAAACTGGTACGGAATGTTGTTGCATGAAGGCCAGTATTTTGATCCCGTAATGAGGAATGTTGAAGCTTTTTTGACGGATTCGCAAAAAACAGTTTCCGGAGAAGTTTTTGTAACTTTAAAACCATATCATTTCAATATAAATGGTATTGAGTCCAAACATGATTTAATGAAATCGAAATTTGGGGAGTATGGAGAAACCAATAAGGCTTGGACTGCAGACGAAGCCAAAGGATTTATTAAAATAGTTGGGAATGCCACTAAAATTTATCACGGCGTAAATTCAGAATTATGATTAAAGTAGGTATTGTTGGCGGTGCAGGTTATACGGCAGGTGAATTGATCAGGTTGTTGGTGAATCATTCCAAAGTGACATTGGATTTTGTATATAGTACTTCAAATGCCGGCAATGATATTTATGCCGTCCATCAAGATTTATTGGGTCAAATTGATTTGAAATTCACAGATAAGATAAATCCGAATGTTGACGTATTGTTTTTATGTCTGGGTCACGGAAACTCTAAAAAGTTTTTAGCACAGCATGAATTTTCCAAACATACCAAAATTATCGATTTAAGTAATGATTTTAGACTGAAGAATGATGCTGTTTTTCAGGAAAATGAATTTGTTTACGGCTTGCCAGAACTTCAAAAAGACAAGATTAAGACAGCCGGTTACATTGCAAATCCGGGCTGTTTCGCAACCGCTATTCAACTGGCGTTATTGCCGTTGGCAAAACATAATTTGATAAACGATTCCGTTCATATCAATGGAACAACCGGTTCAACAGGAGCGGGAGTTTCGCTAGGAGAAACAACGCATTTTAGCTGGCGGGACAATAATTTTTCCATTTATAAAGCCTTTACGCACCAGCATTTGGGTGAAATAAATGAGAGCTTGACTTCATTGCAATCTGGTTTCTCAGAGGAATTGTTTTTTATTCCAAACAGGGGGAATTTCAGCAGGGGAATTTTTGCTTCAGTGTATTTAAAGTTTGAAGGAACCATTGAAAATGCCTTTGAGTGGTATGAAAATTTTTATAAAGAAGCGCCTTTTACGCATATTTCAAAAATGCCCATTCATTTAAAGCAAGTGGTGAATACCAACAATTGTTTTATTCATTTGGAAAAACACAAAAACACGTTGTTGATTACTTCGGTGATAGACAATTTGATAAAAGGGGCATCGGGACAGGCCATTCAAAATATGAATTTAATGCTTGGATTTAAAGAATCTGAAGGGTTGAATTTAAAAGCAACCGCATTTTAAAAAAAGTAAAAAGATGAACCGAGCAAAGAATAATTTTCTTACAGAGAGGAATCATGATTTGCGAACACATTTGACCAAATTAAAAAAATAAAAACGACCAAATGAACCGAGCAAAGAATAATTTTCTTGTTGAAATGAATCATAATTTGCGAACACATTTGACCTAATAAAAAAAATAAAAACGAACAAATGAAAATAGCAATTATTGGCGCAGGAAATTTAGGGTACTCAATTGCCATAGGAATTTTAACCCAAAAAGATTTTAAAGTTAAAAATTTGTATTTGACCAAGCGAGATATTTCTTCTCTAAGTTCTTGGGAGAAATTACCGAATGTTAAAATTTCAGCGGAAAATAAAAAGGCTGTTCGTAATTCTGATGTTGTTATTATTGCAGTTCAGCCAAATCAGCTGCAGACGGTTCTGGATGAAATAAAAGACGTTGTAAATCCGAAAAAACACACCATTATTTCAACGGTGACAGGCAGAAAAATTTCTGAGATAGAAAGTGTTTTGGGTTCAGATACCGCAATAATAAGGGCGATGCCAAATACGGCAATTTCGGTTGGAAAATCTATGACTTGCATTAGTGCAAACAAGAAAGGAATGGAAAATATTGAATTGGCCAAAACCATTTTTAATTCCTTGGGAAAAACACTTTGCATTGAAGAAAATTTGATGCAGTCCGCAACGGTGATTTGCGCGAGCGGAATTGCCTTTTGGATGCGGTTAATCAGGGCAACTTCGCAGGGAGCCATCCAAATGGGTTTTGATGCCAATGAAGCGCAGGAATTGGCGATGCACACATGTTTGGGCGCAGCAAGTTTGCTTATACAATCGGGCAATCATCCAGAGCAGGAAATTGACAAAGTGACTACGCCAAGCGGCTGCACTATTGAAGGTTTGAATGAAATGGAGCATCAGGGATTAAGTTCTTCTTTAATAAAAGGATTGATCACCTCATTTGAAAAAATAAATCAGATTTAAAACATAAAACATGGAATTATTTGATGTTTATCCGTTGTACAAGACAACGCCTTTAAGCGCAAAAAAAGACCATGTCGATATATTTATAAATGCATTGAAAGATATTTTAAGCTTATGTATGCTACACTAACTTCACAACAAAAAAATGCCGTTTTAATTTCCATGGCAAAATTAATTTCTGAGGAAAAATCGATATTGTTAGAAGCGAATAAAACGGACGTTAAAAATTATAGCGGCAATGATTTGGCCATGGTAGACCGTTTAAAAGTGGATGATATAAAAATTAAGGAAATGATTTTATCCTTGGAGAAATTGGTTGCAGATGTTGATCCGATTGGAAAAGAATTATATCATTTTACGCACGAAAACGGATTGAAAATCACGAATAAAACAGCGCCGTTCGGAACCATTTTAATCATTTATGAATCAAGGCCTGATGTCACTGTTGAAGCAGCGGGAATCGCTTTTAAATCGGGAAATAAAATCTTGTTGAAAGGTGGCAAAGAGTCCGTAAATTCAAATTTAAAAATAGTGGATTTGTGGCACAAAGCATTGGCTCAAAATAAAATTTCAACCGAATGGGTGGAATATCTGAATTACAGCAGAACAGAAACGCAGTCTTTTTTGCAGCATCCCACGCAAAAAGTGGATTTGATTGTGCCGCGCGGCGGTGAAAAATTAATCGCTTTTGTGAAGCAATACGCCACTTGTCCGGTCATTGTGAGCGGACGGGGCAATAATTTTATTTATGTGGATGTGGAAGCGGACTTAGAGATTGCCTTAAAAGTAATTCTGAATGCAAAAAACACCAAAATTTCGGCCTGCAATGCGGCAGACAAAGTGTTGATTAATTCAAATTTGCCAAATAAAGTAGCCTTTATTAAAAAACTAATTGGCAAATTAAAAGAATTCAACGTTGAAATTTTAGGTGATGGAGCATTGTCAATTTTTGAAAATGTGAAAGCTTTTGAAGATGAAGCGGTTTGGTGCGAGGAATTTTTGGACTATAAAATTGTTTTGGGAAGCGTAAATTATTTCGAGGAAGCCATTGAAAAAATAAATAAATATGGTGGAGGACATTCAGCAGTCATCATTACCAAAAATAATAAAACAGCTCAAGTGTTTATGGAATCGGTAGATTCAGCAGCGGTTTACCAAAATGCATCAACGCGGTTTACCGATGGCGGACAGCTTGGATTGGGAGGAGAAGTGGCGATAAGTACGGATAAATTGCATCACAGAGGTCCAATGGGACTGCAACATTTAGTAACAAACAAGTGGTATATATACGGAAATGGGCAAATCAGGTAAAAAGAGAATATTGCTAAAAATTGGCACAAATGTGCTGACCAAGGAGACCGAAAACATCTCAAGAGGTAAAATTGAAGATATCGCAAAACAAATTGCCTATTTAAAAGACGATTATGAATTTGTCATAGTGAGTTCCGGCGCCATTGCCGTTGCCAAACAATTTGTGAAATTGGAAAGCAACGGAAAAAAAATAAACGTAAAACAAGCATTGGCGTCTATTGGACAGCCGCATTTAATGCGAATTTATCAGGAATGTTTCAGGGAATTGGGATTGCTCACTTCACAATGTTTGTTGTCGTATTCCGATTTTGAGAAAGAACAATCTATCGTAAACATTGTAAACACCATCAATGTTTTGGTTGAGAATAATTATATTCCTATCATAAATGAAAATGATACGGTTGCCACCGATGAAATTAAATTTGGCGACAATGATAAATTATCGGCTTTAACAGCGGCGCTTTTAAACGTCGATTTATTGTTAATAGCCACAAATACCAACGGAATTTACACGAAAGAATCAATGCACAATCATCACGAAAAAACGATTTTGGAAACTTCCGACATTCATTTTTTGAAAGGAGAAGCCGAAAAAACCATTTCTTCAGGAGGAACCGGAGGAATGATCTCTAAAATTGAAGCCGCTGAAATCGCTCAAAACGCCAATATTGAAACGTGGATTCTTAACGGATTAAACGATAATTTTATTCTTGATGCCATTCAACATAAATCGGTTTTTACAAAAATTACAAAAAAAATGAAACGAGCATCACAAATTTTGATACACAAAGGAATGATTAATGGCGAACAGCATCTGTTACCATTAAAAAATAAAAATTAAACAGATGAAACATTACACTCACATAAAAGATCTTGTAAACCTGCAAAAAGCAGTTCAAGAAGCTATCGAAATAAAGAAAAACCCGCTTCAACACAAAGCTTTAGGAGAAGGGAAAACAATTTGCTTGTTGTTTTTTAACAATAGTTTACGCACAAGGTTAAGCACCCAAAAAGCAGCCCAAAATTTAGGGATGAATGTCGTAGTGATGAATTTTGGCAGTGAAGGCTGGGAATTGGAATTTGAAGATGGCGCCATTATGAACGGCTCAAAATCGGAACATGTAAAAGAAGCGGCAAAAGTAATTGCGCAATATTGTGATATTGTGGCCATCAGGGCTTTTGCATCATTGACCGATAAGGCAAAAGATCGAGTTGAAATGGTAATTAGCAGTTTTAAAAAATATGCCAGAATTCCGGTTATAAATATGGAAAGTGCTACCGGACATCCTTTGCAGGCGTTGGCTGATGCCATTACTATGGAAGAATATAAAACGGCACACAGACCAAAAGTAGTGTTATCCTGGGCACCGCATCCAAAAGCATTGCCGCACGCAGTTGCAAATTCTTTTGTTGAAATGATGCAATTGCAAGAAGCTGATTTTGTGATAACGCATCCTGAAGGTTATGAATTGGATACTGAAATCACCAAAAATTCGACCATAGAATATGACCAGAAAAAAGCATTTGAAAATGCCGATTTTGTGTATGTTAAAAATTGGAGTTCCTTTAAAAACTACGGGAAAGTCATGAATTCGGACAATGCCTGGATGGTTACTTCAGAAAAAATGAAATTAACCAATAATGCTAAATTTATGCATTGTTTGCCGGTTCGAAGAAATGTTATTGTTGCTGATGCCGTGATAGATTCCGAAAATTCCATTGTGATTCAACAGTCGAATAATCGTACCTTCTCTGCTCAAATTGTATTGAAGAAAATTTTAGAGCATCATGAATAAACATTTCTTGAAAATAGTTAAAATAGGAGGGAATATCATTAATGATGAGGTTGCTTTATATTCATTTTTGAAAGATTTTTCTGAAATGGAAGGACCTAAATTATTGGTTCATGGCGGCAGCAAAAAAGCCAATGAAATTTCTGAAGCAATGGGTTTAAAACCTAAAATGATTGCGGGAAGAAGGGTGACCGATGAAGCAACTTTGGAAGTGGTGACCATGGTGTATGCCGGCTTGTTGAACAAAAAAATCACGGCCCAATTGCAAAAATTAAACTGCAATGCTTTGGGATTGTCCGGCGCTGATGCCAATTGCATTGTGGCGCACAAAAGGATTGTTGACGATGTTGATTACGGATTTGCAGGCGATGTGGATGCGATTAACTCCGAATTTATAAAGGTTTTGTTGCAAAATGCGGTTACGCCTGTTTTTTGCGCGATTACTCATGACAAAAACGGACAATTGTTAAACACAAATGCAGATACCATTGCTTCTGAAATTGCTATTGCAATGAGCAATTCTTATGAAGTGGTGCTGAATTATGTTTTTGAATTGAAAGGCGTTTTGGAAAACATAGAAGATAAAAATTCTGTAATTCAACATATTAATTTAAAAAAATACGAACAATTAATTGAAAGTGAAATTATTTCAGAAGGAATGATACCAAAGCTTCATAATTGTTTTAATGCCCTAAAAAAAGGTGTTCAAAAAGTAAATATTGGTGATGCATCATTAATTGAAAACAGAAATAATTTGTTCACAACATTAAGTTTAAAATAATGATAAATCAACTAAAAAAGGAAGCATTGGCATTGCTTAAAAATTTAATCGCAACACAGTCTTTTTCCGGTGAGGAAAATGAAACGGCGCTGTTAATCATGCAATGGTTTTCCAATCACGACATTAAATTTGAAAGTGACAAACACAATGTTTGGGCAAAAAACATGTATTTCGACGCTTCCAAAAAAACGATATTGTTAAACTCGCACCACGATACAGTAAAACCGAATAAAGGCTACACAAAAAACCCTTTTAATCCTGAAGTTTCCGACGGAAAATTATACGGATTGGGAAGCAATGATGCCGGAGGCAGTTTGGTTTCTTTGTTGGCAACATTCACCTATTTTTATGACAGAAACGATTTAAATTATAATATGGTTTTGGTGGCTTCAGCCGAAGAAGAAAACTCAGGGTTGAACGGATTGAACAGTATGCTGCAAATTATTCCGTCCATAGATTTTGCCATTATTGGCGAACCAACATTAATGCAGTTGGCCATCGCCGAAAAAGGTTTGTTGGTGCTGGATTGCGAAGCGAAAGGAACTTCGGGACACGCAGCGCACGGAATTGGTGATAATGCCATATATAAAGCTATTGAAGACGTTCAGTGGTTTCGAAATTTTGAATTTCCAAAGGAATCGGAAATGTTGGGAAAGGTAAAAATGACCGTGACTCAAATTAATGCAGGAAATCAGCACAACGTAATTCCGGCGACCTGCAATTTTGTGGTGGATGTGCGGGTTACAGATGCCTACAGCAATCGAGAAGTATTGGAAATTGTGCAATCAAATGTGAAATCTGAAGTGAACGCAAGATCGTTGCGGTTAAATTCGTCCTCAATTCCCCAAGACCATCCCATTGTTAAAGCAGGGATTAAATTGGATAGAAAAACCTATGGTTCGCCAACATTATCAGATCAGGCAGTATTAAGTTGTCCGTCCTTGAAATTGGGGCCGGGAGACAGTTTTCGTTCACATACGGCAGATGAATTTATTTATGTGAATGAAGTTGAAGAGGGTATTGAGATGTATATCAAAATATTAAAAGAAATTTTATAATGAAAAACAGTAATAAACTTTGGGATAAGGGATTTTCAACCGATAAAAAAATAGACTTGTTTACTGTTGGGAATGACAGAGCACTCGATTTAATATTGGCAAAATATGATGTAATTGGAAATATTGCCCACGCAAAAATGTTGCATAAAATAGGATTATTAACAGCTACTGAACTCAGTTTGTTGGTTGAGGAGTTGGGTGCTATTTTAAAAACGATTGAAGAAGGGAAATTTACAATTGAGGATTCTTTTGAAGATGTGCATTCTAAAATTGAATTTTTGCTGACTGAAAAATTGGGCGATACCGGAAAAAAAATTCATACCGCGCGATCAAGAAACGATCAGGTTTTGGTTGATGTTCATTTATTTGTAAAAGATGCTTTAAAGGAAATTAGTGAAGGAGTCGACGAACTTTTCGAATTGTTAATTTCACTGGCGGAACAGCATAAAAATGTATTGTTGCCAGGTTATACGCATTTGCAAATCGCGATGCCTTCCTCATTCGGATTGTGGTTTTCTGCCTATGCCGAAACATTGATAGATGATATTTATTTTTTGAAAGCGGCTTACAAAGTGGCCGACCAAAATCCGCTGGGTTCCGCGGCAGGTTATGGAAGTTCATTTCCCATCGACAGAGATTATACCACAAAATTATTAAATTTTGAAACGTTGAAATTCAATTCAGTGGCTGCTCAAATGGGCAGAGGAAAACTGGAAAAATCAACGGCTTTTGCGATGAGCTCAGTTGCTGGAACTTTGTCAAAAATGAGTATGGACATTTGTTTATATATGAGCCAAAATTTTAGTTTTATTTCCTTTCCGGATGAATTGACTACAGGTTCAAGCATAATGCCGCACAAAAAAAATCCGGATGTATTTGAATTGATCAGAGGGAAATGCAACAAATTGCAGGCATTGCCATACGAGTTTACGCTCATCACAAACAATTTGCCAAGTGGTTACCACCGTGATTTGCAATTGTTGAAAGAGGGATTGATTCCTTCATTTTCAACTTTAAAATCGTGTTTGGAAATGCTTACCTATTCGTTAAAAAATATTCAGGTAAAACAGCATATTATTGAGGACGAAAAATATCTGTATTTATTTAGCGTTGAGGAAGTCAATAAATTGGTTCAAAGCGGCGTTCCTTTTAGGGACGCCTATAAAATTGTTGGAAAAAGTATAGATGAAGGCACTTTTAATCCCGATAAAAAGGTAGTGCATACGCACAAAGGAAGTCTGGGTAATTTATGTTTGGATGAAATAGTGAACAAGAAAAACAAGGCATAATAGCAATTTTTAAATTTACTATTTTCAATTATTGATTAATTACAGGCATCCCAAATCGGATCTTTTGGAGTAGGAGCAATGATGGAAATAATTTCATTGGAAACCGGGTGAATAAACTCAATTTTATGGGCATGTAAATGGATGCTTGCATCTTTATTACTTCTGTCAAAACCATATTTTAAATCGCCTTTTATGGGTGAGCCTATTGCGGAAAGTTGGCACCTGATTTGGTGGTGGCGACCCGTTTCCAAATCAACTTCCAGTAAATGATAATTGTCGAGCGATTTCATTACTTTATAATGAAGAATGGCTTTTTTGCTGCCTTCAATTTCAGTGTTGTAAGAAGTGGATTTGTTATTTTTAGGATTCTTGATTAAGTAACTTGTAATGGTGTCCGCATCTTTTGCCGGTTTGTTTTTAACCACTGCCCAATAAGTTTTATTTACTTTTTTATCGCGTAGCATTTTATTGAAACGCTCCAAGGCTTTTGAAGTTTTGGCAAAAACCACGATGCCTGTTGTTGGTCTGTCGAGCCGATGGACCGTACCTAAAAAAACAGCGCCCGGTTTATCGTATTTTTCTTTGATAAACGATTTAACAATGTCACTTAAAGGTGCGTCTCCAGTTTTATCTCCCTGAACAATGTCGCCTGATCGTTTGTTGACAATCATAAAGTGGTTGTCTTCAAATAGAATTTGCAGGTTATTTTTGGTGGAAGCCATTTTAGGAATGTGCTGTTGCTTGCTGATTTAATTCGTCGATAAAATTCAGAACATCTTCTTTTCCGGTTGCATTTGTTGCCGAAGTTACAAAATAAGGAGGCATGCTTTCCCAACTGGATTTGGTCATCACTTTGCCATAAACTTGTATGTTTCTGTTCAATTCAGAAAGTTTCAGCTTGTCAGCCTTGGTGAAAATAATGTAGAAAGGAATGCTGTTTTCGCCTAAAAACTCCATAAATTCCAAATCTATTTTTTGAGGCTCCAATCTCGAATCAATTAACACAAAAGTGCAAATCAATTGTTGGCGAAGTAACAAATAATCTTTTATAAACCCCTGAAATGTTTGTTTTTTAGATTTTGAAACCTTTGCATAACCATAGCCCGGTAAATCTACTAAAAACCAGTTTTCGTTGACTTTAAAGTGATTGATTAGTTGTGTTTTACCTGGTTTTCCGGATGTTTTCGCCAATTTGCTTTTACCGGTAATCATATTAATCAATGAAGATTTCCCAACATTTGATCGCCCAATAAAAGCATACTCTGGAAGTTGCTCTTTTGGGCATTTGGAAACGTCTGTATTGCTGATTACAAAATCAGCAGTTTTAATTTTCATGGGTTATAGGTTCCTTTCTGTTAGCCAGTTTTCAAGAATTTTATTAAACTCTTCCGGGTGCTCCATCATAGGTGCGTGACCGCATTTGTCAATCCAATACAAATCTGCATCAGGCAGTAATTTTTGAAAATCTACAGCAACTTCTGGAGGCGTTACAGAATCGTTTTTTCCCCAGATAATACATGCTGGAATGTGCATTGAAGGCAGGTCTTTTGCCATATTATGTCGAATGGCGCTTTTTGCTATTGCCAATGTTTTAATTACCCTGGTACGATCATTTACAGAAGCGAAAATGTCATCAACAACTTCTTTTGTAGCAATTGCAGGATCATAAAATACTTCTTGTGTTTTTGCCTTGATGTATTCGTAATTTCCTCTTTTGGGATAGGTATCTCCCAATGACTTTTCATACAAACCAGAGCTTCCTGCTAACACAAGTGCAGTAACATTTTTTGGATTTAATTTCGTAAAATACAATGCGATATGGCCTCCTAACGAGTTTCCAACCAATATGGCTTTGTCAATTTTTTTATAGGCCATAAAATCACCTATAAATTTCGACAAGTTTTTAACATTCGTTTTTAACAGGGGTAATTTATAAATTGGCAATACAGGTATAATAACTTTATATCCTTTTTCTGAAAAATAGTTGAAAACACCATCAAAATTACTCAACGCCCCCATAAGTCCATGAAGTACAATTATAGGCTGCCCTTCGCCAGCCTCAATATAGTTATACTTGCCATCGTCGATAAGTTTACTGCTCATTTAAATCTTCGTTTTTATACCTAAGCACAAAGGTAACTTTTTTTTCGAAAATAACGGTTTTTTAAAGGCCAGCAATTAGAAAAGTAAGCGTCTGAATTTCAAAAATGTAGCCTATAAATCACCAAAAGCGGCAAAAGTTATCAACAAAGTGGATAATTGTGGTAAATTGTGGGAAAAAATTTATATTTTTGAATACACTCAAATACATGATGGTAAATTTAATTGGAACATATGAAGGTAAGGCTGATGCGAAAGGGAGGTTGCTGCTTTCCAACGCATTAAAGAAACAGCTTGCGCCAATATTGCAGGAAGGTTTTGTGATAAAACGTTCCGTGTTTCAACCATGTTTAGAGTTGTATCCGATGTCTGAATGGAATGCGATGATGGCAAAGGTAAATACCTTGAATAGGTTTGTAAAAAAGAACAATGATTTTATCCGACGTTTTACGGCAGGCGTTAAAATTGTTGAATTGGATAGTTTGGGAAGATTATTGATTCCAAAAGATTTACAGGTGTTTGCTGAAATCAACAAAAATGTGGTGCTCTCATCTGCAGTTAACATTATAGAGATTTGGGATAAAGATAAGTACGAAAAAGCGATTGATGATGCTACAGTTGATTTTGCAGATTTGGCTGAAAATGTAATGGGTAACGTAAATGAAAATGAAGATGGAATATCATAATCCGGTATTGTTAAAGGAAAGTATTGACGGTTTAAATATTAAACCAGACGGTATATATGTTGATGTGACTTTTGGTGGCGGTGGTCATTCAAGAGAAATATTGAGCAGGCTGAATGAAAATGGAAAACTTTTTGCTTTTGATCAGGATGAAGATGCAAAGCGCAATAGTATTGATGATCCGAGATTTACGCTGATACCGCAGAATTTTAGATTCATTAAAAGGTATTTGCGTTTTTACGGCATTAAAAAAGTGGATGGTATTTTGGCGGATTTAGGGGTTTCTTCACATCAATTTGATGTAGCGGAGCGCGGATTTTCAACACGATTTGATGCCAATTTAGATATGAGAATGAACCAATCTGGTGAATTGTCGGCTTTTGAAGTTATCAATAAGTATGATGAAGAAAAGTTAATGAATGTCCTTTTTAATTATAGTGAATTGCGCAATGCGAAAGATATCGCCAAAAGAATTGTGGAAGCACGTGCTGAGAAAAAAATTAAAACAAGTTTTCAATTAAAAGAAATATTGGCTGCATTTGTGCCAAAATCACAAGAACACAAAGTGTTGGCTCAAATTTTTCAGGGAATTAGAATAGAAGTGAATCAAGAAATAGAAGCATTAAAGGAATTTTTATTGCAAGTGCCTGAATTGCTGAACGAAGGAGGAAGATTGAGCGTGATGTCATACCATTCTTTGGAAGACAGGTTGGTAAAAAGATTTATAAGAAGCGGACTTTTTGAAGGGGAACCTGTGAAAGATTTTTATGGAAATATAACAGTTCCATTAAAAAAAGTTGGAAAAATGGTGGTTCCGTCATTTCAGGAAATTAAGAAAAACAGTAGGGCGAGAAGCGCCAAACTTAGAATCGCAACTTTAGCATAAATGGCAAAAATTAAAAATAGCGTTTATGATTTGTTGAAAGGGAAATTCTTAATACAGGAAGATTCCTTTAAAAATTGGAGGTTCATTTTATTTATAGTGGCCTTAATGCTGTTGATGATTGCAAGCGGTCACAATTCAGATAAAAAAGTGATGGAAATTGCAAAACTGAATAAAGAAATTAAAGAATTGAGAGCTGAGTTTGTTGATACACGCTCAATTTCAATGAAAATGAAGTTAGAATCAACAATAAGAAATAAAGTGGTGAAATTTGGATTAAAACCAAGTGAAAATCCGCCACAAGTAATTAGTGTAACCTCAAAAAAAACAAATTAGCATTGGCTACAACAAAAAAAAGCATATTAAATAAACTCTATTTGGTGTTTGTATTTATTACACTTTTTTTGGCGGCTATTATAGTTAAGCTAACAGATATTCAATTTGCTGATGGTGAAAAGTACAGAAATTTATCGGAACACCTTACTTTAAAAAACGACACCATTTTCGCAAATCGAGGCAACGTATTTTCGGCCGACGGAAGTTTGTTGGCAACATCTATGTCGATTTATGAAATTAGAATGGACGCTTTTACGGTTGATGCCGAAGAATTTGAAAAAAATATCAGAAGTCTTTCTGTGGAGCTTTCAAAAATGTTGGGAAAACCAGCTTCAGAATGGGAAAATAAAATACGAAAAGCCCGAGTTAACAAAAACAGATACTTATTTATTGCGCGAAAATTGGGGTATACTAAATACATGAAAATTAAAAATTTTCCAATTTTTAATTTAGGAATGTACAAAGGTGGTTTTATTGCCGAACAATCTACCGTTAGGGCACATCCGCTTGGGAAAGTTGCTGCACGAACTATAGGATATGATGATTACAGAGGGGCGCCGGGCATAGAAGGTGCCTATAGTGATTATTTAAACGGGAAATTCGGATGGCGTTTGAAACAGAAAATAGCCAAAGGCGAATGGAAACCAATTAATGACACCAATGAAAAAGAACCTATTGACGGAAAGGATATTGTAACCACCATTGATATTAACATACAAGATATTGCTCACCATTCTTTACTTAGGCAGTTAGAGATTTATGAAGCAGATCACGGTTGTGTAGTGGTTATGGAAACTAAAACAGGAGAGATTAAAGCGATTTCTAATTTAGGCAGAAACACGAATGGAACCTATTATGAAAGGTTGAATTATGCAGTTGGGGAATCTAATGAACCCGGCTCAGCTTTTAAAGTGATGTCTATGGTTGCTGCACTAGAGGCAAAAGTGATTGATACCGGGACTGTCGTTGATACGGGCAATGGAAAATATATTATGCATGGCAGATCCATACACGATTCACATAGAGGAGGATTTGGTGAAATATCTGCAGCTCGAGCGCTTGAAGTATCTTCAAATATTGGGTTTGCAAAATTAATTGAAGAAAATTTCAATGAAAATCCTGATCAATTTATCAACTTATTAAAAGGAATGCATTTGAATCAAAAGTTAGGACTGCCTATAAAAGGTGAAGGCAAACCTGAAATTCCTGGACCAGGCGATAAAAAATGGAGTAAAAATGCATTGCCTTCAATAGCTTATGGATATAATGTTAGCCTAACACCATTGCAAATATTGACATTTTACAATGCCGTTGCAAATAATGGTGAAATGGTTAAACCAAGGTTTGTAAAAGAAATTCGTTCTTGGGATAATCATATAGAATCTTTTAATAAAGAAGTTATTGATCCGGCAATATGTTCAAAGGAAACCATAGCTAAAGTGCAAGAAATGCTTAAAAACGTAGTGATTCGAGGGACTGGAAAAAACATGTATACCGAAAATTTTTCTATGGCCGGCAAAACAGGAACTGCACGAACTGAATATTGGAAAGAGGACTGGGACACAAACAGATGGTACATTTCCTCATTTACAGGGTATTTTCCTGCTGAAAACCCGAAGTATTCTTGCATTGTGGTTATTCATAAACCAAAAGCGCAAACAGGCTATTATGGTGCCGATGTTTCTGGGCCAGTTTTTAAAGATATTGCCCAAAAAATTTATACATCGAAGTCAATAATTAATAAAATTGACAATAAAGAGCCAAATTTTAAAAGTGTCGAAAATGATTACAATACTTTTTTCACCATTTCCAATAAGGAATTTGATTCAATCCCGAATGTAAAAGGAATGCCTGGTATGGATGCCATTTCATTACTTGAAAATTTAGGACTGAAAGTGAGTTATCTGGGCAATGGAAAAGTGGCAGATCAGTCCTTAAATGTAGGCGAAAAAATAATAAAAGGAACAACTATAATTCTAAATTAAATTTATTGAAATCAGTCAAAGACATATTAGATAAAGTTGTGGTAAAAACCATACAAGGAAGCACTGAAATTAAGGTAAGTGCCATTGTATTCGATTCGAGAACCGTACAAAAAAATTGTTTGTTTGCAGCGCAAAAGGGTTTGTTGTTTGATGGCCATCAATTTATTGATAAAGCAATAGAACTCGGTGCAACTGCGATACTTTGCGAAAAATTGCCTGAGAATTTAGTTGAAAATATAACTTATATTCAGGTTGAAGATTCAAACAGGGCATTGGCTTTAATTGCTTCAAACTTCTATAACAATCCTTCTTCAAAATTAAAATTGATAGGAATTACAGGCACGAACGGAAAAACAACTGTTGCCACTTTGCTGTACAAATTATTTCAGAATGCCGGTTATAAAACAGGGTTATTGTCAACTGTAAAAATTTTAGTGGATACCAAAGAATATGCAGCAACTCATACAACACCAAATTCAGTGGCCATAAACTTCTATTTGAATGAGATGATTGAATTGGGTGTTGATTATTGTTTTATGGAAGTGAGTTCCCATGGAATTCATCAAAAAAGAACGGAAGGATTACAATTTGCCGGGGGTGTATATACCAATTTGACCCACGACCATTTGGATTATCATAAAACATTTGTAGAGTATAGAGACGTAAAAAAATCGTTTTTTGACAAGTTACCTAAAACAGCTTTTGCATTGGTAAATATTGATGATAAAAACGGGCCGGTAATGTTTCAGAATACCGAGGCGAAAAAATATTCGTACGCATTAAAGACTATGGCCGATTTTAAGGCTAAAATCATTGAAAACCAGTTTTCGGGTTTGGTGTTGAATATCAACAACAATGAAGTTTACACCAAATTAATTGGACGGTTTAACGCCTATAATTTACTGGCTGTTTATGGCGCTTCAATCCTTTTGGGATTGGGTTCCGAAGAAGCTTTGCGACATTTAAGTGAGTTGGAAAATGTAGTGGGAAGGTTCCAATATTTTATTTCTAAAGGCGGCGTAACCGCAATTGTGGATTATGCTCATACTCCAGATGCCTTGAAAAATGTATTGGAAACCATCAATGAAATAAGAACAGGAAATGAACAAGTAATTACCGTTGTGGGATGCGGTGGCAATCGAGATAAAGCGAAACGTCCTGTTATGGGGCGAATCGCATCTCAATTAAGCACCCAAGTATTGGTGACTTCCGACAATCCGAGAAATGAAGATCAGCAAACAATCATAGAAGAGGTTGAGGCAGGGATTGAACCACAAAATTTAAAAAAATCAATATCAATTTTAGATAGAGAACAAGCTATAAAAACAGCTTCAAAACTGGCTAAAAAAGGCGATATCATTTTAATTGCCGGAAAAGGTCATGAAACGTATCAGGAAATCCAGGGGAAAAGATCTCATTTTGATGATTATGAGCAGATTACAAAACAGTTAAACCTCATAGAAAGTTAATATTATGTTATATTACTTATTTGAATATTTGGATAAATATTACGATTTAACAGGCGCGGGATTATTTCAATATATCTCGTTTCGCTCTGCCATGGCTTTCATCGTTTCTTTACTTTTTTCTACCATATACGGAAAAAAAATCATCAGCTATTTGCAATTAAAACAAGTTGGTGAATCAGTAAGAGATTTAGGGTTGGAAGGGCAAGTTGAAAAAGCGGGTACGCCAACAATGGGAGGTGTCATTATTATTTTAGCGACACTAATTCCTGTTTTATTATTTGCGCAAATAGATAATGTGTATATCGTATTGTTAGTAATCACCACTTTATGGATGGGAACAATTGGTTTTGTGGATGATTATATTAAAATATTTAAACAAGATAAAGCCGGATTGAAAGGAAGGTTCAAAATTTTAGGGCAAATTACCTTGGGGATTTTTGTGGGATCCATGCTTTATTTTCATCCTAGTGTAACGACGAAAGAAAAATTGCCGACAAAGTATCAATATACTACGGAACAAGGAGCTCAAATATTGTTTGCTGATGCTAAAAAGTCTACAAAAACTACCATTCCTTTTGTGAAAAACAATGAATTGGATTATGCAGACGCCTTGGCTTTTTTAGGAACGGGCTATAAAAAATACGCATGGCTAATTTTTATTCCTATCGTAATATTTATTATTACCGCAGTGTCAAACGGAGCCAATTTAACCGATGGTATTGATGGATTGGCAGCGGGTTCTTCGGCTATAATTGTATTGACCCTCGGGATTTTTGCATGGGTTTCCGGTAATATAATTTTCTCAAATTACTTGGACGTGATGTACATTCCAAATTCGGGTGAAATGACAGTTTTTATTGCCGCTTTTGTAGGTGCTCTAATCGGGTTTTTATGGTACAATACATTTCCTGCGCAAGTTTTTATGGGCGATACAGGAAGTTTAACCATAGGCGCTGTTATTGCAGTTTTGGCTATTGCAGTGCGAAAAGAATTGCTCATCCCAATATTGGCAGGCGTTTTTTTAGTGGAAAATTTATCGGTAATTCTTCAGGTAAGTTATTTTAAATATACCAAAAAGAGATTTGGAGAAGGAAGGCGAATATTTAAAATGGCGCCTTTGCACCACCATTATCAAAAATCAGGCTATCATGAAAGCAAAATTGTAACAAGATTTTGGATTGTAGGAATTATGTTGGCGGTATTGGCCATTGTAACGCTAAAGCTGAGATAGATGAAATTAGCAATACTTGGAGCTGGAGAAAGTGGTGTTGGCACCGCTATTTTGGGGAAACAAAAAGGATATGAGGTTTTTGTTTCTGATCAAGGGCTAATTGCTGAAAAATATAAAAAAGTTCTTTTAAATAATGACATTTTATTCGAAGAAGGAAAACATACAGAATCTAAAATATTAGATGCTGATGTTGTGATGAAAAGCCCGGGAATTCCAGAGAAAGTTCAATTAGTGAAACAATTGAAAAGCAAAGACATTCCTGTAATTTCTGAAATAGAGTTTGCTTCAAAATATACCAATGGAGTTATTGTTGGAATCACCGGTTCAAACGGAAAAACGACCACAACCATGTTGGTTAACCATATTTTGAAAAAGGCAAACATTAATGTCGGGATGGGGGGCAATATTGGAGATAGTTTTGCACAGCAGGTGGCCGAAAACAATTATGATATCCATGTATTGGAATTAAGCAGTTTTCAGTTGGACGGCATTGTGAAATTTGCGCCTCATATAGCCATTATCACGAATATTACACCTGATCATTTGGACAGGTACAACTATAAATTTGAAAACTATATCAATTCAAAATTTAGAATTACGGAAAATCAAACCGAAAATGATTTTTTGATTTACGATTTTGATGATGCAGTGATTACAAAGTGGTTAAAAAACAATAAAACAAAAGCCACTTTACTGCCTTTTTCTATAGAAAATGAATTAGATCAAGGCGTTTATTTAAAAAAGGACAATATAATAATTAAATATAAAACAGAAGAAACACTGATGGATATAGCAACTTTAGCTTTAAAAGGAAAACACAATACGAAAAATGCAATGGCTGCTTCTATGGCCACATCGTTGTTAAAAGTCCGAAAAGATACAATTAGGGAAAGTCTGGAAGATTTTGAAGGGGCTGAACATAGATTGGAAATGGTGTTAAAAATTAATGGGGTACAGTATATCAACGATTCCAAAGCAACAAACGTTAACGCAACATTTTATGCCTTGGACTGTGTGAAAGCGCCAATAGTATGGATTGTTGGGGGTGTTGATAAAGGGAACGATTATTTAGATTTAATGCCCATGGTTAGGGAAAAAGTAAAGGCAATTATTTGTTTGGGATTGAACAATCAAAAAATAATACAAACTTTTGGCAATGTGGTCGACCTAATCGTAGAAACTGCCGGCGCAGAGGAAGCTGTAAAAGTTGCCTATAAAATTGGAGAAAAAGGTGATACGGTATTGTTGTCCCCGGCTTGTGCAAGTTTTGATTTGTTTGAAAATTATGAAGACCGAGGAAATAAATTTAAAGAAGCAGTTAGCGCATTGTAAATGAAAAGCATTCTTAAAAATATAGAAGGAGATAAAGCCATTTGGGCAATTGTTACGGTAATGGCAATTTTGTCGTTCATGCCCGTGTACAGCGCAAGTACAAATTTGGTTTATGGAACCAATGAGGGGACGCCTTTCTATTATTTATTTAAGCATGTTATTTTATTGATTCTTGGCTTTTTAATTATTTATGGCGTTCATAAAATTCCCTTTAGATATTTTAGCGGAGGTTCAGTATTAATGCTGCCATTGGTAATTCTGCTACTTATTTATACGTTAGCCCAGGGAACTACCATTGGCGGTTCAAACGCCAGCAGGTGGATTGAAATTCCTTTTATAGGGGTTGGTTTTCAAACATCTACCTTGGCCATATTGGTTTTAATGATATATGTTTCTCGTTATTTAGCACGAAAAAAGGAGAGTGTAATTACTTTTAAAGAAAGTATTTGGCAGTTATGGTTGCCAATCGCCGTAACGCTGGCGCTAATTTTACCGGCAAATTTTTCAACTACTGCTATCGCTTTTTTAATGATATTAATGCTGGCATTTATTGGAGGTTATCCAATAAAATATTTAGGAACCGTTGTGGGGATAGGCATTATGTTTTTAGCTGTGTTTGTTTTGACTGCAAAAGCATTTCCGGGATTTTTGCCAAACAGGGTGGATACTTGGATTAGCAGAGTCGAAAATTTCTCAAACCCGAGTGCTGAAGAAGGTTATCAGGTGGAAAAAGCTAAAATCGCTATTGCAACTGGTGGTTTGCAAGGCAGAGGTCCGGGGAAAAGTATTCAAAAAAACTTTTTGCCGCAATCTTCATCCGATTTTATTTTCGCCATTATTGTTGAAGAATACGGATTGATAGGAGCTTTAGCGGTCATGCTATTGTATTTTATGCTGTTATTTCGCATTGTGATTGCTGCAAAAAAAGCAAGAAGTGTTTTTGCCACGCTGCTCATTATTGGCGTTGGTTTGCCAATAATTTTTCAGGCAATGATAAATATGGCGGTAGCCGTTAATTTATTTCCGGTAACCGGACAAACATTACCGTTAATCAGCAGTGGAGGAACTTCTATTTGGATGACTTGTTTTGCCATAGGAATTATTTTAAGCGTTACCGCTGAAAAAGAAGTAGACCCAGATTTAGTCAGTGAAGATAACCCATTAAATGTATTACATGAAGCAATCGGTTAACATCATATTAAGTGGCGGCGGCACAGGCGGGCATATTTACCCGGCAATTGCCATTGCCAATGAATTGAAGATAAAATATCCTGAAGCCAATTTTTTGTTCGTTGGCGCAAAGGATAAAATGGAGATGGAGAAAATTCCGGAAGCGGGATTTGAAATAAAAGGATTGTGGATTTCAGGAATTCAACGAAAATATATTTTAAGAAATTTATCATTTCCTTTTAAACTGGTGAGCAGTTTGTCGAAAGCTTACAGAATTATCAAAGAATTTAAGCCGGATATTGTAATTGGCACAGGCGGTTTTGCAAGCGGACCAACATTATATGTAGCAAGCAGCCTAAGAAAAAAAACGCTTATTCAGGAACAAAATTCCTATCCGGGAATCACTAATAAATTGTTGGCAAAAAAAGTTGATAAAATTTGTGTGGCTTATGACGATTTAGAACACTTTTTTCCTGCAAATAAAATTGTTAAAACAGGAAATCCGGTTCGTCAGGATTTGCTTGAAATTACAGGAAAAGGTGAAGAAACCAAAAAGTATTTCAACCTAAAAAGCGATAAAAAAACGCTCTTGATTATTGGCGGAAGCTTAGGCGCCAGAGCCATGAATAATTTGATTGAAAAACATATTGATTGGCTGGTTTCCAAAAATTTGCAGGTGATATGGCAAACAGGAAAGTTGTATTATGACGAATTTAAAAAATATGACAACTTAGAAGGTGTCCAAACACATGCTTTTTTGAACAGAATGGATTTAACCTATGCAGCTGCCGATTTTATCATTAGCCGTGCTGGTGCAGGTTCCATTTCAGAATTGTGCATTGTTGGAAAACCGGTCATTTTTATTCCTTCTCCAAATGTTGCGGAAGACCATCAAACTAAAAATGCGCTGGCAGTTGTGAATCAAAATGCAGCTTTGTTGCTAAAAGAATCTGAATTGGAAGGGTTTCAGTCCAATGTTGAAGCGTTGCTGGATAACGAAGACTTGCAGCAAACTTTAAGCAAAAACATAAAAAAAATGGCATTGCCAAATGCCACAAAAGATATTGTTGAAGAAATTGTTAAATTAATAAACAAGTAATTGAGTTGAATTTAGAACGTATACATAATGTTTATTTTATCGGTATCGGTGGTATCGGCATGAGTGCGATTGCAAATTATTTTAAGAGCAATGGCAAAAATGTTGCGGGTTATGATAGGGTTTCAACAAAAATTACTGACCGGCTCCAACATATGGGAATAGCCGTACATTTTGAAGATTCCATAAACTTAATTCCATCCGAATTTAAAGATAACAAACAAACCATTGTAGTTTATACGCCTGCAATTCCGAAGAATAATTTAGAATTAAACTACTTTTTAGAACATGATTTTACTGTTTTAAAGCGATCTGAAATATTGGGGAAAATTACCGAAAACACATTTTGTTTGGCAGTTGCCGGAACTCACGGAAAAACAACAACATCCACTATTTTAGGGCATATTTTAAAGGAATCCGGGGTAAATGCTACTTCATTTTTAGGCGGAATCTCAGAAAATTATAACTCAAATTTGATTTTGGGAGGAGATGAAATTTCGGTAGTAGAGGCTGATGAATTTGACCGGTCATTTTTAAAATTATCACCAAATATTGGCTGCATTACTTCTATGGATGCCGATCATTTGGATATTTATGGGGAAAAAACTGAGTTGGAAAAATCATTTAAGGATTTTGCCGATAAAGTTTCACAAACATTGATTGTACGAAAAGGATTGCCGTTAAAAGGCAAAACATACGGCATTGAAGAAGATGCCGATTATGATGCTAAAAATTTAAAGGTTCAGGAAGGCGCCTACATTTTTGATGTTCAAACGCCTACAGAAACTATAGAAAACATAAAAATTAACCTGCCGGGTAAACACAATGTGCTAAATGCGGTGGCGGCTTTGGCAATGGCTAATAATTTTGGGGTTTCACTCCTGGTCATTGCTGAAGCTTTACTAACTTTTAAGGGAATTGAAAGACGATTTTCTTACAAAATTAAAACGGAGAACTTGGTGCTAATTGATGATTATGCACACCATCCTACGGAAATTAATGCGGTGGTGGATTCCGTTCGGGAAATGTATCCCACAAAAAAAATAGCTGGAATTTTTCAGCCTCATTTATACAGCAGAACCAGAGATTTTATAGGTGATTTTGCGGCAAGTTTATCTCGTTTTGATGAATTGATTTTATTAGACATTTATCCGGCAAGGGAATTGCCGATTGAAGGAGTGACTTCATCATGGCTGTTGGATAAAATCACAGTAGACAAAAAACAAATTTCTTCAAAAGAGGATTTGGTTAAAAATGTTTTAAATATTGATTCACAAGTAATTGTAATGATTGGCGCCGGGGATATTGGCGAATTGGTAGGTGTAATTAAAAATGCGTTGGGTAATGAAAATTAATTGGAATTACATTATAGGAATTTGTTTAGTGTCATTGGTTGTGTTTTTATATGGTTTTTCAAATCTAAAGAATAGCACCCAAAAAGTAGCTAATATTTCCATTGAATTTGAGCAGGGAGACAACCTTTTTATGGATTACCAAATGGTTAATAAATTGTTAATACAAAATGGAGGAACAGTTAGAAATCTAACAAAATCTGTCATAGATTTACATAATTTGGAAGCCAATATACAATCGCATCCCATGGTTGAAAATGCTTCGGTTTTTTTAACGGTTGATGGTTTTCTTAAAGCTATAATTAAGCAACGAACCCCTATTGCAAGAGTGGTAATTAATAATGGAAGTTATTATATTGACAGACAGGCAAAATCAATGCCATTGTCAGAGAATTTTTCAGCCAGAGTTTTGTTGGTTTCTGGGGCTGTAAAGGAAGTGAATAATGCAGAAATTCAACAATTGGTGACCACAATTTTGAACGATGAATTTTTAAAAGAACAGATTATCGGAGTAGAAATAAAGTCAAAAAATGAGTATGTTTTGGACACAAGAGTGGGGGGTCAGAAAATAATTTTAGGGAAAATTGAAAATTTAAATCAGAAATTGAAAAATCTGGACTCGTTTTATATCAAAACAATGGCCGACAGTACAATTTATAAGTACGATTCAATTAATTTAAAATACAACAAGCAAGTTGTGTGCACAAATAAAGTAGATTATGGAAAATGATGATATTTCGGTAGGATTGGATATAGGGACAACAAAAATTGTCGCTATGATTGGTCGCAGAAATGAGTATGGGAAGATTGAGCTGTTAGGTCTAGGAAAAGCCAAAAGTTTGGGTGTGCACCGTGGCGTGGTAAATAATATTACGCAAACAATACAATCTATTCAACGTGCTGTTGATGAGGCAATCGCCGTTTCTGGAATTAAAATTACAGATGCTGTTGTTGGCATTGCCGGACAACATATACGAAGTTTACAACATAGTGATTATATAACAAGACCAAATTCTGAAGAAGTTATCAGCGAGGAAGATTTGGAAAAGTTACAAAAGCAAGTTTATAAATTAGTGATGCTTCCTGGCGAAGAAATTATTCACGTGCTTCCGCAAGAGTTTAAAGTTGATGGTCAGGCTGAAATTACACAACCAGTAGGGATGTATGGAGGCAGGTTAGAAGCCAATTTTCATGTAGTTGTCGGACAGATTTCTTCAATCAGAAATGTTGGACGATGCATTAAAAGTGCCGGATTAAATTTGGCAGGAATTACCTTAGAACCTTTGGCGTCAGCAGAAGCTGTTTTAAGTGCAGAAGAAAAAGAAGCTGGTGTTGCATTAATTGACATAGGGGGCGGGACTACGGACTTGGCTATTTTTAAGAATGGAATAATACGCCATACTGCTGTAATTCCTTTTGGAGGGAACGTTATTACAGAAGATATTAAAGAAGGCTGTTCCATTATTGAAAAGCAGGCTGAATTGTTGAAAACCAAATTTGGATCGGCATGGCCAGGAGAAAATAAAGACAACGAAATTGTTTCAATTCCGGGTTTACGAGGGAGAGATCCTAAAGAAATTACGCTGAAAAATCTGTCTAAAATTATTCATTCACGTGTTGTTGAAATCATTGAGCAGGTGTTCTTGGAAATTAAAAATTACGGACATGAAGAACCTAAGAAAAAATTAATTGCAGGAATAGTTTTAACAGGTGGAGGAGCAGAATTAAAACATATAAAACAGCTGGTTGAGTATATTACAGGAATGGATACCAGAATTGGGTATCCTAACGAAAATTTGGCAGGGGATTCTGATGAAATTCTATCAAGCCCTCAATATGCAACAGCGGTCGGACTTTTAATGAACGGGTTGAATAAAATTGAGAAAGCAAAAAATGCCAAATCAGTTCAACAGCAGGTTCATGATAAATCTAAAACTGAGGATGCTAAAAACGAGGATACAATTTTGGAAGAACCTAAAGAACCTAAAAAGTCTGTTTTTGAAAAATGGGGTGATAAGTTCAGAGATTTTTTAGACAATGCCGAGTAATCAAGAAAAAATTAAATAAAGAATAATCCAATAAATTAATATTATGAGCAGTTCAGATTTTAGCAACATTTCATTCGATTTACCAAAAAATCAGTCCAACGTTATAAAAGTTATTGGAGTTGGCGGAGGGGGCAGCAACGCCGTGAACCATATGTATTTGCAAGGAATTGACGGAGTTGATTTTGTAATATGCAATACCGACGCACAGGCATTGCATAACAGTCCAATACCCACGAAAATTCAATTGGGCGTTTCATTAACAGAGGGGTTAGGTGCAGGTGCAAACCCAGAAGTTGGGGAACAAGCTGCAACTGAGAGCATTCAGGAAATTAAAGAAATGTTGTCTTCCAATTCTAAAATGGTCTTTATTACCGTTGGAATGGGTGGAGGAACAGGAACAGGCGCAGCTCCAGTAATCGCAAGAGTAGCCAGGGAATTGGATTTGTTAACCATTGGCATTGTGACTATTCCATTTAGTTTTGAAGGAAAAATGCGTAATGACCAAGCCTATAAAGGAATTGACAAATTGCGCGAATATGTAGATTCATTGGTTGTAATTAACAATAACAAACTTAGGGAAGTTTATGGAAATCTTGGTTTTAAAGCTGGATTTTCCAAAGCCGATGAAGTACTGTCTACTGCTGCTCGAGGAATAGCGGAGGTAATTACACACCATTATACCCAAAACATCGACTTAAAAGATGCCAAAACAGTACTTTCAAATAGCGGAACGGCTATTATGGGTTCTGCAAGTGCATCCGGAGAAAACAGATCTGAAATTGCGATTTCCAAAGCATTGGATTCTCCCTTATTAAATGATAATAAAATTACCGGCGCCAAAAATGTATTGCTGTTAATTGTTTCAGGATCCGAAGAAATTACCATTGATGAAATAGGTGAAATTAACGACTATATTCAGGCAGAAGCCAAATCTAACGTAAATATTATCATGGGCGTTGGTGAAGACGAATCTTTGGGTAATGCCATTTCGGTAACTATTGTGGCTACGGGATTTAACAAAGACCAGCAACATGAAATATCCAATACAGAAGCGAAAAAAATAATTCACACGCTTAATGATGATCAGGAGGCGTCTTTCGATTTTGCTGAAAAAAGAATCATAAAGGAACCTTCAATGAATCAAAACAGCAAGTCTGATTTCAAAACACCCGCTCCTACACCAATTGTAGAAGATAAAATAATATTTGATTTGGGCGATGAAATTGAAGATGACTTTGAAATAATTTCAACTACAGAATTCATCAAAAACATTGAAGTGGTTCATGAAGAAATTGCTTTTCAAACAGGTAATGAATTTGTAATTACTTCCATTAATCCTGAAAAAGAGGAGGTAACCCCTAATGTTGAAGAGGAAAAACAAATTTCATTTACGTTTGATTTGCCAATTTCAGAATCTAAAAATAAAATCAAAGATGAAGAACCTAAAACGAATATCAATGACATAGAAGTTCATGACCATCAACAGGTAAATACCATAAAAAAAGTAGATGAAGATGTTTATTTTACTTTGGAAGATTATACGGAATTGGAAGAAAGTTTAACAAAGGCTTCTAAACCTAAACCTGTTGCTGTTGAAAATAAATCAAAAGATGATGAAATGAACTTCACGCTGCATTCAAAAACAGAGGTTGATGTAAAAGAGTTTGAGGTAATAGATCATAAAGAGGTGTCACCGTTAGATTTAACTATCGCCGAATTGCAGCAAAGAGCTTCTGACAGAAGAGAGAAAATGAAAAATTTTAATTACAAGTTCATTAATAAATTGAATAAAAATATTGATGAAATAGAAAAAGAACCAGCATACAAAAGAATGGGCGTTGAATTGGACCAAACCTCACATTCTTCAGAATTTTATCAATCCAGAACAACCTTGGAAATTGACGATTCTGATACGATTCAATTTCGCTCAAACAATTCTTTTTTACATGACAATGTAGATTAAAAAGTAGCCCAAAGACAAAAAACCAAGCGAATTTGCTAGGTTTTTGACTCGAAAATCTTCTTGTAATAATGAAGATTTTCGGGTTCTTTTTTTTTATCTTTGTGCAATAAAATTCTACGATTATGAGTTTACAGGAAAAGATAATGGATAAAATGAAGGAGGCGATGAAAACTAAGAATAAAGTTGCTTTAGAATCGTTAAGAGCCATTAAGTCTGAATTGTTATTGATTCAAACAAAAAGTGCCGGTTCAAGTGAATTGACAGAAGATGAAGAGATAAAATTACTTCAAAAATTGGTAAAGCAACGAAGAGACAGCGCAGCCATTTATAAAGATCAGGGCAGAAATGATTTGGCAGAACCTGAATTGGCTCAAGTGGAAGTGATCTCCCAATTTTTACCTGTTCAAATGAGTGATGAAGAAGTTAAAAATGTAGTGGCTGAAATTATGAAAACAGTTGGAGCAACTTCAATGAAAGATATGGGGAAAGTGATGGGGCTTGCTTCAGCACAATTGGCCGGAAAAGCCGATGGAAAAACAATTTCCACTGCCGTAAAACAATTATTAGGATAAAAAATAAATAAAGGCCTCGTGGCGCAACTGAATAGCGCACTGGATTTCGGCTCCAGCGGTTGTAGGTTTGAATCCTACCGGGGTCACTTTATAAATCTCCAACCTATACTACGTAAGGGTTGGGGGTTTTTTTATACCTTCGTGTGTCCAATTTGTGTCCACTTTAATTTGATTACTAATGTATAAATATGGTTTGAAATTTCCAATTCATTATTTTTTTATTTTTGATGATATTAAAATAAACAGTATTGACGATATAAAAAATCAAAGGAATATTCTTTATTTAAACTTAGATAAGGATAACAATAACGAAGAGAATTTCAATAGAGATATTTCATATTCTCTTAACAAAGAGATGGGATTTGAATTAATCCCATCTCTTTTAAATTACTTTCCTGATTTAATTCAATCAGATATAAAATTTAAAAAGGAAGATTTGCAATCATTATTTATAAAAGACAACATTAAATTTAGAGAATTTATAAATCATTTCAAATTCGACTTTATTAGTTTTAAAAGTTTATTAAAAGATATTAATGAAATAGCAATTTTTGATGAAGGAAAGTTGTATCGTAATCTTTATTTATTTTTTTATAGAATTTATTTTATAAGGCTATCATCATTAATAAGTTATTCAAATGATTCGGCAGCTGAATTGTATTTAGATTTTAATAAGGACTTCAATAATTTTGTAAGCTATTCAAAAGAACTAGCTGAATTTTCTCCTGTATATATTAGCAGTTATGAAAAAAAGTTAGTTTATGTTCAAAGTTTTTATAAATCATTTAAAACAAGAAGCACTGATGAAGTAGCTTCTCAAATTGAGATAATTTTAAAATATACACCCAGAAATATCAAAATTACATTTTTGAAATTAATAATTGAAACTTTTCATTTTAAGCCTGGTGTTAATGCAAAGAGGAGAAATAAATTATTTAAACCAATTTATGCGAATGTTATGGGTTGTGTTTCAGGAAAAGTTTACTATGGTAAATCAAAAGATAATTCTTTATTGACTAACGATGTACAAAGGTTTTTTTCTGATATAGATAAAATTGTATAATGTAAAAAATCAATTACTTCCTAAAATTTATCCCCCAAAAAATTAAAATTATTTTTAAGTTTTTGGGGGATAAATTTTACAGAAAACCTCTATTCTAATCATAAATTTGTGGTATTAATATCATATAATATGAGAAAAGAATCACTAAATTATTGTACCAGACTTGAAGCTTCTCAAACTTTAAGGTGCTCAACTAAAAAAATTGATAGACTTATTAGAGATGGTCGAATAAGAGCGTTTAAAATTGAACGAAGTGTACTTATCTATGCCAATACCTTAACTGAAGAAAATATAAATTCTCCTAAACCTAAATTTTTATAATTATGAAATTTTTTAGCGTAAATACCATATCCAAAAGGACTCAAGATATACTAGTAAAGAATACCATCAGAAAACCTTCTTCTGTTTTAAAATTTATGGATGAAAATAGCGGTAAACTATTTATTACAACTGATACTGAACGTATCTTTTTTAAACGCAATAATCAATTTGAAGCATTTTATCAAACATATAAAAATACAACCTTATTTACGGTGTTAGAATTTGTGCTTCATAATATTGATGAATATGAAAGAAAACTTGACAGCATCTTATTAATGATTAAACGCAATTTGATTAAAAACAATAATCCAGTTTTGGACTATTTCTGAATATTTGATATAGGTGGAGAAAATTTGGTTCTGTCGCATCTAAGGGAAGTAAAAATTAAATCTTATATATTTACTCCAAAAAAGATGTTCAAAGGTCATTGTTTCCCAAAAGCCATCATATTTCAAGCGGTTTATTTTAAATTAAGATTTAGT
>Ga0314774_1000188_pt1 | contig 55223 bp, 47 predicted proteins | sample MetaGCBIA2018_FD_204515 | JGI IMG/M metagenome (GOLD analysis project Ga0314774, IMG submission 204515) | Cryopeg brine microbial communities from Beaufort Sea near Barrow, Alaska, United States - CBIA 2018 | ecosystem: Environmental > Aquatic > Marine > Coastal | place: USA: Alaska | collected... | reverse complement strand
TTTCGATGGGGTGAGTCAGGCAGCCTGCCGGGGTGGCAGCTTTGCCGTGGAATCAGTGGCAGCTTTCGCGTGGAATGGGTGGCAGGCTTCGACTGGAATCAGTGGCAACCTTGGTCTGGAATACGCAATTCTTATACATATATATATATATCAATCGCCATCTGCTACTTCGGCGGCAAATACGGTCGCCTCTTGCTGGCCCACCTCACTGACAAACTTCAACGTGCAAACCCCACAGGCCTTTACCGCCGCGAAGGCGTGGTCCGAATTAAGGAACGCAAATCCGTCTTCGAAGCGCCGTTTATCGAATTCGACGCCTACCTGATTCACACCCCGTCCGGCCGCGGCGGTCGCTATTTCAATCTTGTCCTTCAGCACCGCTACAGCAAACACCCGTTATGGATGAAGGGCCTGGTCACAGACGCCATGAATCAAAACGACGTGTACGCCTACTGGGATATGGTCCAGCAGTTCATGGACGTGAGTGGCCCTTTACCAGATGTACCTATCTTCGAACCCTTTCGTTCAAGAGATCCGGTCACTCGGGAATGGGACGAACGTACCGATCGAGATCCTTTCAAATGGCGGAAGGTCACCTCCGATTCCTGGCGGAAGAACCATGAGCAAACCCATCGAAACCGCCTGCGGAACACAAACTTTCATCATCCCTGCATTCTTGATGCCCACATTCAGGGCAGGGGATTGCCGATGCCTGATGAACCCCGTGGGGAGATGCTGGCTTAGCCTCGGCCATGTAATTGCCGTCAGCACCGCCGCTTTTTCTTTGATGGACAGGCCCGAAGAGCAGTTCAAAGCACATTTTTGGGTGACAAAAGGGTCTGCTGGCAAAGCGAAACCGTTAGCACCGGAGTTTGTTTACTACGACGCTGAACGCCACATGCTCCGGTTTCATTTACCCAAGCCTCAATGGCGCTGGGCTGGCCGCTCCCGGGCCCTAGAACAGTTCAAAGTAAAAGTGCAGATTGTTCTGGGTAATGGTGGTTTGCTTCCTGCCAGCGATATGGAACAGCCGCTGGCGCAGCCGGCAATAGAGCCGGGTTTTTCAGGGGTAACCCCTCGATGGCTCACAGTTTCAGGTTAATACGCTATGACGAATGTTTATCACGATACCGCCTACCGCTCCGATGCCATTCCGGCTTTACCGTCAGGCGGACATCCAGATATGGACAAGGCATTTCAGCGACTGCCATGGGGGCGCTGCCAGAATCCGATCGTGCCCAACACGATGGCGGTGCAGTTGGCTTATGCTGGGTTGTTCGAGGACGACAGCGATGCGGATGATGGCTTTCCCTGGGGGGAGTCGGTGTTCTCGGTTAGCAAGGGCTTTTTGAGTGGTCTGCAAGGTTTTTTGTACATGGTTTACATGTGTGCAGCCGTTGTCTTTTTTATATCATTCCTCCCGCTAGGTGCTTTAATCCTTAAAATATTATTTACAGAGCCAAGTGCTAAAGGATTTCTATGGGTATATGACACAGTTAAATTTATCTATGCACCTGTATTCATCGGCTACTTCGGCGGCAAATACGGTCGCCTCTTGCTGGCCCACCTCACTGACAAACTTCAACGTGCAAACCCCACAGGCCTTTACCGCCGCGAAGGCGTGGTCCGAATTAAGGAACGCAAATCCGTCTTCGAAGCGCCGTTTATCGAATTCGACGCCTACCTGATTCACACCCCGTCCGGCCGCGGCGGTCGCTATTTCAATCTTGTCCTTCAGCACCGCTACAGCAAACACCCGTTATGGATGAAGGGCCTGGTCACAGACGCCATGAATCAAAACGACGTGTACGCCTACTGGGATATGGTCCAGCAGTTCATGGACGTGAGCGGCCCCTTACCCGATGTACCCATCTTCGAGCCCTTCCGTTCAAGAGATCCGGTCACTCAGGAATGGGACGAACGTACCAATCGAGATCCTTTCAAGTGGCGGAAGGTCACCTCCGATTCCTGGCGGACGAACCATGAGCAAACCCACCGAAACCGCCTGCAGAACACGAATTTTCATCATCCCTGTATTCTCGACGCCCGTATTCAGGGCCGGGGATTGCCGATGCCTGATGAACCCCGTGGGGCAATGCTGGCTTAGCCAATAGCAAAAGATGCTGACTCAGAAGAGCTTCACGAGTATCTGCATAAAGACGGTGAACTGACCGGACACAACGGCGGCAAGCTGGAGTACCCGACCTCTCACACGCTGTACGTCGCTTTTTCTGAGATGGAATGGACAGCGCGAAAAAAAGCGCAAGTACTGGATTATCCGGAAGAACGTGATGCGTTGTTGCAGAGAGTCGATCTTGCCAGTGCCTCACCACTGAATGGCGGCGAGTTCCTTCTTACCCCGGATCAGGCGAAGGCACGGATTGCCGAATTTGCCTAAGACAATGTTCCGGAACCACCCGAAGGTGCCCATCCACAAGAAAGCGAACTCTACCACTGGGAAAATCAGCCCTATTACCACAGAAGCAGGTTCGGCAAGCTGATAAAGCAGCAAGGAGTAGACGATATCTCTAACTGCCTGTGCCTTGTTCTGAGAGACGATGTGGGCGTTATGCTGGATCTGGCCCAGCATCAGGACGACGTGGTGGGATGGATTGAGAACTGGGCAGAAGAGGGAAGCAACGAGCGAGACTATTTTCTTGGCACGTTGATTGAGTCAATGACCCTGCTGGACGAACAGGGTCTGGGCTCCATGATGACGAATTCGGATCACCCTGCTATCGCCTCCATGCGGCAGGATCTGAAAGATATGTCCGAAAGCGATCGCTCGAATACCCAGTCGACCTTGCTGGCGGCCTTGAAACAATTGGAAGGCGATAAAAGGCTAGGGCCTAACGATGCTTCGCTTCCTGCTGAGGTTAAATCGAGAGTTGAAGATATCCGGCGGACAGCCAACAGGACTAACGCTTACAGCATACTTCCCGAAATGCAGAGAGCGGTGGGCGAGTGGTATATGCAACAGGCCATGGAAGGTTCGCCACCAGATTTTGTGCATGCTCACATTGACGGCATTGTTGCTCTGGACAAGAACTACCGCGACCACCTGAAGACGATTCTGGAAGGGCAAGGTTTTGGCCACCGTGGAATCAATGACCTGATTGATCGTGACGCCATGGATCAGTTCATGGTTGCCCAGCGTGCCAGGCTTGCTCGCTGGCAGTCGCTGCTGACAGACATAACCAACGATCGCGTTCAACTGCTGACCGACAATCGCTATCACCTGGCCGCGTGGTATTTTGATCCGGAAGACAAGGCGCAGCTTGAGGCGGCGCTGGATCTGGAATACGCCTGCTGGAAAGACATCTGCCGTTCTGATGAGGCAAGTGAAAGCGTATTGGCGTGGATGACACAGCACCCGCATTACAGTCGCCCACTGTTCCATACGCTGCCAAAGAACGACCGGTCGGCAGACGGTGAGCTGGCGAAAACCTACGCCATTGTCGGCAACGCTGGCTACGCCGTGGTGACCCGGGCAACGGATTTTGTGCAAAAGGTAAATGCAGCAGAAAACGGCAAGCTTCCGGATTTTTCTAACTACTCGCAGCTAATCCAACAGAAAGCCGGGGCAGTGGGGGATACCGTCGCTCCAGCAATTGCCCTGGCAAAGGGGCGTGCTATTGGGGCGCTATACAGCGCGATCGAAAGCCAGACCCTGCCCGAGTTGGATGATCTTTTTAGAAACCTGCCGTATTTTTTCAAGCGGGGCATGCTGGAGGCGATAGGTCAGGGCAAGGCAGAATTTCGCATCGCTTCGGAGAGCGAACTGGCGACATTCCGGGATAATCTCAGAAAAATGCTGCAGCTTGATCAGCGGATGAAAGAGCTGCAGCAAAACCATAGGGTTGCCAAATCAACCCATGGCCACCGTTCCGAAAAAGCCCAGGGGCTGGTGATTGAATTCAAGGCCACCCGTAAAGAGCACCGTAAAATGGGTAAACGGGTAGCCGCCGCCCTCAGCCCGGTTGAGGAAATGGATACTGGCCTGAAACTGGAAACAGCCACCACCGGCCGTGCCGGCCTGACGTTGGTTCTACCAGCCCTTGATCAGCAGGAGCTGGGACGATTGGTTAGGCATTTTCGGCAAGGTTTGGCCTCGGCTCCGCGAGTGAATCTGATGGGGGATGGGCTTGGTTTTTTGGTGTTTGGGGTTCAGTTGGCGATTTTCAGGACTGCGCTAGTCGAGCTTTACTCATCCGATAGCAACCAGAGATTTTCGCACGATAACCTGAAACGCCTGGGCGAGAGCTTTCTGGCTACTTCAGCAGCGGGTTTTTTGGCCGCTCAAGGCATTATAGAAACCGCGTATGGAAGCAGGGCGAAGGTGTTGGCTCATGCTTGGCAGCGAAGCGCTCTCAATGGTGTGCACATACGAATGGGTAGGTTGCATGTTGGACTGGGCATTCCAGCCAATCTTTTTGGTGCGTTCAGTGCCGGTGTTAGCGCTTACCAACACAGGGAAAACTGGCTGAGAGCGGTTCAGACCGGCAATGCCGAAGCCCAAACTGGCGCAACACTGGGCATGATCGGCAGCGGGGGATTGTCTGTTACGAATTTTTACGGATTCGCGCGCACCGTGCGCGCGGGATTAACTGTTAGCCAGACCAGTAAGGGAATCGCTCGAGCACAAGCCTGGGCTACTGCTGGACGGACCTTGTCCGGTCTGTTTGCACGCGTGAACGTGGCGGGGCTGGTGTTCACGGTTTTCGAATTGAGCGGTACTTGGCTTTATAATCGTTACAATCTGAGCGAGCGGGAAAAATGGCTACAAACGACGCCCTGGTCCCTCGAGCCTGAGCATGTCCACCTTGGCTCTCTTGAAGCCTATGGGAGCGCCTTTGCCCGAATTGGCGACAGTGTCACCCTTGACGAAATTGCAGTGGAGGGAGAAGGGCCTCTCAGGCTGCGCCTAAATTGCCACATGTTATCTTCGGACAGCCTGAGCGAGCCCTTGGAAAGTGAAGCACCTTACCGGGTATCGATCGCTGCATGGCGAATCCAGCCCGGGCGGCGGGGAATGTTCTCTCTCCACCCGGAAACCTGGGTTCCGTGTGCCGGTGCAATCCTGGCTAGCATGGAGCAGCCGGTGGATGCCGCCCACCTGCAACTGGACTTCCAGTCACCAGCCCATCAGAAAACCCGACATAGCATTCCAACCCGCGAACTGAGTCTAATGGTCAAGATAGAAAATCGGCAAGTAGATGGAGCTTACACGGGTTCCGTGTATATGTTGAAGATGACTCCTGACAGCCGGTATCCGCTGACGCCCGTGCAGGAGATACCGAAAGCTGAAATTGCCTGGCGGCAGCTCCGCCTGCCATTTATATTGATGGATAGTCTTTAATGAGATCGAAAACCAATCAGTCAGAACAACTGCCCCGTGCGGGTCGTTCCGAGCCTTTCCCAAGCGGTCGGATGACTTTTTTATCACCCAGACCACTTCCGACGGGCCTGCCGCCGTTGGATCATGGCCATGCGGTAGGGGAAGTTAATGGTGGCTACCTAGACTTCGGGACGGGGGTGACACCCGTGTTTGGTATCCAAATGGTACTGGGCGGGCCTTTTTTCTGTTTTCTATTTATTGCATTTGTTTTCCCCTTTGTCGTCTTTTTAGGAGGATTTGCTTTTGGTAATGGTTGGGAGGACGCGTTGTTGGGATGGGGTGCAACTTTTGATTATGCCTTAGGGCTCTCCTTTTGGGGTTGCAGTTTCTTTCTCTTGGCTGGCCTCGGGATCTGGTATCGAGAGCAGCTGAAACATGAACCCAGAACCCCAACCCGCTTCAACCGCCAACGCCGTGAAGTGTGTTTCGTACCAGAGGGCCAAAAACAACCGATTTTCGTCCCCTGGGAAGAACTGGTGGCCTGGATCACTGAAGCCCAAGGTGTTACCGAATACGGCGTGCAGCGCCAGTATGGTTTTGGCATCGGTTTCTATCATCCGGAAACAGGCGAAAAATATACCCTGGAATTTGAAACTTCGGGTTTGTCCCTAGCCATCAGCAACTGGGAAGCGATCCGCGCTTACATGGAATACGAAGTTCACACCCTGAAAGAGATTCAGGACCCCTTAGATCTTCAGGGCCCGGACGATCCACCCTGGGAAGGTGTTCACGTTTTCCTCAATACCCGCAAACGCCTTCACGATGAGTACCGGGAAGTCAAGCGCGGAGTGTTCTACTTGATCGGCTGGTACCTTTACCACCTCATGACCTTCTGGACGATTCCCAACCGACTGGTGGAGTGGGAGGTCAAAAAGATCAAACGCATGAGCCAAAAGACGCTGCCCAAAATGATGTCTAAATGGTCGAAACCATTGCCTGAAGAGCAGTGGGCAAAGCCCAGTGACGAGCTGAAGCGCAAGAGCAAACGGGTGCTGGAATTGCAACAGGCCAACCCTCAACGACCCATTATCGAAATCTTTGCTCAGATTAGCGAAGAAGCTTAAACCAATGTTCAGGGAGAACATGATGACCAAAGCAACGGACGCAATTTGCCTTTTCTGTCATGCATCAACCTCATTGTTGCGCTGGCTGCTTTAGCGTGTGCGATATTCAACATTGACGCCTACCTGATACACATTCCGTGTAGCACGGATCATTGGTTTGACTTGAACTCGGGTATGGCCATATAAAATCTGTCGGGCAGTATCACACTGCAGCCGTATCAGAGTGTCTGGTTGTCTAATCGCGAGTAGGGCAGAATGCCTTCATGCCCAAAACGCTTGCCCTTCGACAACCCAGAATACTCCTGCTCTCGGCCTATGACGCAGGCAGCCATCGTCGCTGGCGAGAGCAGTTGGTGCTCAGCCAGCCGGAATTTGAATGGCATGTGCTTGCCCTGTCGCCGAGATTTTTCCGCTGGCGGATTCGAGGTAACGCGCTGACCTGGCTGAGCGAGCCGCTGTTGAAGGAGCATTGGGACCTGCTGTTAGTGACGTCCATGGTTGATCTGGCGTCAGTTCGGGGTTTTCATCCGAACCTGGCCCATACGCCGGCGTTGCTTTATATGCATGAAAATCAGTTTGCCTATCCGGCATCCGATGGCCAGCACAATAGCATTGATCCTCAAATGGTGAACTTATACAGCGCTATTGCTGCCGATACCGTGCTGTTCAACAGCGACTGGAACCGGCGCAGCTTTCTTGAGGGTGTTGAGCAACTCTTCCGGCGATTGCCCGATGGTATCCCGGAGGGAACTCTCGAACTCATTTCCGCGAAATCCCGGGTTCTGCCGGTCCCCATCGACGACCCTGTGTTCCTCAGTGAAGCGAAACGCCAGAGTCTTGAGGCGGGCGAGCGTTTATGGCGCAATGGCCTTGAACCCGGGCCTGGTGCATTGCCCCTAAGAATTGTGTGGGCGGCGCGCTGGGAATACGACAAGGGTCCTGACCGGCTGCTTGCGATTCTGCAGGAACTTGAGCGCAGAGCGGTGAGTTTTCAGGTGTGTGTCCTTGGTGAAAGTTTCCGCAAAGTCCCCGAAGCCATGACGACTATTCAACAGCAGTTTGCCCATCGGCTCGTGCAGTTTGGATACGCATCGAGCCGCACCGGGTATTACGAGTGGCTGGGGAGCGCGGACGTGATTCTTTCAACCGCGTTACATGAGTTTCAGGGGCTGGCGGTGCTTGAGGCGGTGGCCGTTGGCTGTGTGCCCATTGTGCCGGCAAGGGAAGTCTATCCGGAGTTGTTTGCACAGGAATACTTGTATCCGGACTGTGGCGACGACATTCCGGCCGAGGCGGCTCATGCAGCGGCGTTGATTGAAAAGCAGGCTGTGGATAGCCATGGTGACCGATTAACAGTGCCAGATGTACAGCGTTTCAGCCTCGGCGCATTGAAGCCGATATATAAGGCGTTATTGTCAGAAGCACTCTTTTGAAGCAGTGAATATCGAGTTCTTGCCAGAGAATGCCGCCATTCATGGCCAGGTTTCCGGCACAACAAACACCCGGTCTGTTTCTAGCCAGTTTCCCGCTGGGTGATCTGGCCGCATTATGGCGAACAGCTGCGGAACCACTTTTCTTTCCACACGTTCCAGTGCTTCCATAATATGTTCGATATCCGGCTGTTCGCTTTGAAACCAGTTGCCAATCCAGTGAGGTTTGTTGAGTACAACCCAATGTGACGTGTTCAGGGCTCTTGCGTCATGGGCGTACATCCAGCGCCCGCGCAAATGGTCCGCTGGAACATAATCCGGCGTTACCACGGGCTGGTCGTCTGGATAGAAAAGATACCCCGGCATAAATATTCGCGGAGTCAGCGGGCCTGTTATATGGGATTCTGCGAGCAGGGCAAGAGTCTCCGGTAGCTGTGTGCGGCGGCTCTGTTGTTCCAGCAGGCTGGTTGTTTTCACGTCCAGCCGGTCGCGAGCGTTGGGGCCGTACCAGAGTGTTGAGCCCGTGAGTTCTGACACGCCGAGATAGAACTTGATAGCGATCTCGTGGTGTTCAATGCGGTCGTTTGTCCGGTTGTCGACCACGAAATCCAGTTCGCCAATGGTGCGCCCGCGTGATTGGATCTGCTGGTTTTTTAGCAGAATTGGCCAGCCGAGCAAGTCTTCGAGCAAAACCTGATACAGCCGCTCGAAATAGAAGCCTAATCTGCGCTGTGGCGGTTCAAACAGTATGGGTGGTGCCGTTTTTGTGTCCTGATCCCAGGCTTTAAGAATATCGGTATAGCCCGAGGGCAGATACTGTGCCGGTGTAAAGGTGACTGGCGAGCGCATCAGCTGCGGGGTTTGGCACAGCCATGCGAGATGCCTGATGGCCGGCGTTCGGTAACTGTTGATTAAAGGAAAGACGTGGTTTGCATCCATTCGCCCAGAATACCGTAAACTGTTCGGTAATAAAGGTGCGAGTGTTCTGCGGGGCGGCCGCCGAACCGAGAAGACTTGCTGCATTAAGCAATAGAAAATAACGGGAGAAAGTATGCAATACCTTCACACCATGATCCGAGTGAGCAATCTGGATGACACCCTTCATTTTTTCTGTGACTTGCTGGGAATGAAAGAGGTCAGCCGAAAAGACAGCGAAAAAGGCCGTTTTACCCTGGTGTTTCTGGCTGCGCCAGACGACGAAGGGCGAGTGAAAGCCGATCGAGCACCGTCGCTGGAGCTGACCTATAATTGGGACCCGGAAGAGTACAGCGGCGGCCGAAATTTTGGCCATCTGGCTTATCGCGTCGACGACATTTATCGTTTGTGTGAACACCTGCAAGCCAACGGCGTAACCATCAATCGCCCGCCCCGGGACGGCTATATGGCGTTCGTGCGCTCGCCCGATGGTATTTCTATTGAGCTGCTGCAGAAGGGTGAGGCGCTTGCGCCACAAGAGCCTTGGGCCAGTATGGAAAACAGCGGCAGCTGGTAACGGATAAGATAATCAGCGCGGGAATGGAATCCTGCGCTTGGCATACAAGGAGAGTAAGAATGGACGATTGGCAAGGATGCCTGACACCGCAGTGCCAGAATGCGCTGGCAAACGCTCGTGCGCTGGTATTACAACGCGGCGGAGCGGCGATTACCGTTGAAGATTTTTTGCTGGCGTTGCTCGACAGTTGCCACACCCTCAGTCATTTTTTGACAACCTGCAGTATCGACCTCGACGAGTTGACGCGCACGGTGCAGTGCGAACAGCCGATTGTTACCGGGGTGTCTGCGGAAGGTTTGCTGTCTAGCCAGTTGGTGCACTGGTTTGCCAGAGCGCGCGAGTTGAACGACGCGCCCTGGTTAGACTGGCCGGTGCTGCTGCAAACCCTTACCCATAAAACAGAACGCTTGCAGGAAAAAGCTTACGTTGCGGTGTTGGAACGGGTGTCAGCCTGGCCAGCCGGCGTTGACGAGCTGACGATGAAGGCAGCGTCTAACGTTGCCGGTGTGCCCACGATGATGGCGCAGGTGGACTGGATTGAGCTTGCGCATACCGTAGCGGTAGAAATCAGCACAAACCCTGCAACATTGTTGTGGGTGAAAGGCCCCAGGGGCGGTGGTAAAACCCGTTGGCTGGAAAGTGTATTGCCATTGTTGGGTATCGATTACAAGCGACTGAATTTGCGCTGCGAGTCAGACGTGCTGACGGTTGCCGAAGGCGCCTGGCACAGGCTGCGCTCGCTTCAACACTCTGGAGGGTGGCCTCTGTTGGTGATGGATGGCCTGGCGCCGCAGGATCTTTTGCGGCTGGTGGGCCGGCCTGGCAGTGCGGTGGGTGATGTGCTTGCTGTCTGGGGCGGGCCTATGCTGCTGCTGGCTGATGAGCGCATGAAAGCCACGGTGCAGCATGTTAATCAACTACAGCTGTGCCTGGGTCGCTCGCTGACCACCGTGATGCTGCCGCCCTGTGGCGCCGGCCAACTCCACGCTATTGTGGTGGCCCATCAGCCGGCGATAGAGCGCCAGTGGAATATAGAGCTGGAGCCGGTGGCGATTGATTTCGCTGTCGCGCAGCGTCACCTGTTTGAGTGCTGCCCGGGAAAGCTACTGATGTGGTTGGAACGTGCGGCTGCACGATTGAATCTGTTTGCCTTGCGTGGCAGCAGCGAGGCTTCGGCTCTGGCGGCACAAATTCAAACTCTGGAGTGTCAGCGCCTGGTGGCCCATGCGCGCCAGAGCAGTATTGGCGAGCCGGACTTCGCGCTGGAAAAGCTGGTTTGGCAACAACAGGTCGCAGCAGGCGACTGGCACCAGCGTAATGCGCGCGGAAGCTTGCGAAAGCTGGGCATTGCTGATTTGCAGGCCGAGCTGAAATGTTGGCTTGCAGCGAATTCAGCGGGCGTTCACACTGTTCATCATTAGGCGCAACGATGCAGGTGTTGAACCCTTGTCATCACTTCGAAAATTGTTGGGAGATTGTTTGGGTGCAGGATTTGGAAATTTATATACGCGACCTTGAAGCCGGGGCGGTATCGCGCTGGTTGTCTGATCAATTAGGCCAAGTGTCGCTGGATGACGAGGTCATAACCGGCTTTGTGAAAGGTCACGCCAGTTACAATGGCAACCCGTTGTCGTTGTCGCTCTACCCGGGTGCTTTTAGCAAACGCTTCACGTGTCTGGTGATTGAGGGGCCACTGCTGCCCTGGAACAGCGATCTGGATTGTGCGCGTAGTGCCTGGCGCGCCATCGGTGGCGAACTACGTTGCAGCCCGGGCAATTGGGCCGAAGGCGACGACGCCACTGAAGAAAGATGGTGGCGAATTGATGAGCGTGGTGAGTATCAGGCCATATGGAATTGATAGAAGAGCGGAATGAACTAAGAGTGGAATTAGTAGAAGAATGAATTAGTAAAAGAATAGAAAAAAAGGGATGGAGCTTTTGGCTCCATCCCTTTTTTTTGTTCTAACAGCGAAGAAAAACGTGGTGTAGATTATTCGCTGAGAATTGACACGTTATCGGCCTGCAGACCCTTGTCGGCGTCAATCACGCTGAAGCGTACCAGTTGTCCCTGGCGCAAAACGCGACGGCCGCTGCCACGAATGGCGCGAAAGTGAACAAAGATTTCATCACCGCTGTCGCGAACAATAAAGCCGAAGCCTTTTTTCACGTTGAACCATTTAACGGTGCCTTCTTCGTCGCCTTCTGGGCTGTTGTCGTCGAAGTCATCATCGTCATCGTGATGCATGTTACCGGCTTTTTGGGCCGGAGCAGGTGCACGACGAGGCGCAGCAGGTGCACGTGGCTGGGCGGCTTTAGCGGGCGCAGCTTTCGGTTGTTTGACGCTGACCGCAACGGTGATAAAACCAGCAATGGCAAATATCACCACGGCAATCACGTAAGCGGCAATACCTTGGGCGCTGCCCAGAACGAAGGGGGTACTGTTGGCCACGGCACTGGTTTCAGATTGGGACAGAATCTGGAACAGCTCCGGGGTAAAGGAAGCCAGCAAAAAGCCGAGAATAAAGGGAGCGGGAATCGCGATCAATAAGGCAGCAACGATCGCTTTGGCTGGATTACGCATGTGAATTGAAAATCTCCTGAATGATAACGCTAACGATAAATAACCGGATATGGGGTAAAGTGACACTTCCGGCTGCATGAAGGCGGCATCTTAACAGATAACGGCAGGAACTCACTAAAACCATGACGGATAAACGACTGGAACACCGGCTTGACGAGCTGGAAATGCGGATTGCGTTTCAGGACGACGTAATAAACACGTTGAGCGAGCAGATGGCGACTCAGGAGCTGGAGTTACGTCAGTTGTGGGAAGCCAAACAGTTACTGCACAGGCAGTTGAAAGAAGTGTCTGGCTCTAACCTTCGCAGTGAAGAGGAGGAAACCCCGCCGCCTCATTACTGAGGCAGCAGAGCACTCACGCATCACATGGCCATTGTATGAGCCAGGCAAGGTACTTTTCAGGCCAATAACTCCACCAGAATTTCTTCGTAAATCTGCGATAAGGTGTCCAGGTCGTCTGTGCTGACGCATTCATTCACTTTATGAATGGTCGCGTTTATGGGTCCCAGTTCCACCACCTGAGCACCCGTCGGCGCGATAAAGCGGCCGTCGGACGTGCCGCCAGACGTAGACAGCTCGGTTTCACGGCCGCAGACTCTGGCAATGGCCGCCGTTGACGCCGACACCAGCGCACCTTTGTCGGTCAGGAACGGGCGGCCACTCAGATGCCACTGCAGATCGTAATTCAGCGAGTGTCTTCCTAATACTGCTACAACCCTCTCTTCCAGGCTTTCGGCGGTGTTTTCCGTACAGTAGCGGAAATTGAAGTGCACCAGGCATTCGCCAGGAATGATATTACTGCCGGTGCCGGCTTCCACCTTGGTGATTTGAAAAGTGGTGGGCGGAAAGTAATCGTTGCCGTTGTCCCAGAATTCCTGCGCCAGATCGTGCAGCACCGGAGCTACTTTATGTATCGGGTTTTCGGCCAGGTGTGGATAAGCCACGTGGCCTTGCACGCCTTGAACCGTCAGGTAGCCGTGCAGTGAGCCGCGGCGGCCATTTTTGATCACATCGCCCACCTCAACTGTGCTGGACGGCTCGCCGATCAGGCACCAGTCGATCTTCTCGTTGCGGGCTTCCAGGGTTTCAATCACTTTTACTGTGCCATCGCCGGCCGGGCCTTCTTCGTCGCTGGTAATCAGCAACGCAATGGAACCGCGGTGGTTCGGGTGCTTGCCCACAAAGCGTTCGCAGGCGGTTACAAAGGCCGCCAGGCTGCCTTTCATATCAGCGGCGCCGCGGCCGTGCAGCATGCCGTCTTTTATAACCGCTTCAAACGGGGGGTTTGCCCAGTTTTTCTCCGGGCCGGTGGGCACTACGTCGGTGTGCCCGGCGAAGGCCAGAACTGGCCCTTCCGAACCTTTTCGAGCCCACAGATTGTCTGTGGTGCCAAAGCGCAGGTTTTCTTCAGCAAAGCCCAGAGGCGCAAGGCGCGACATCATCAGCGGCTGACACCCGGCGTCGTCGGGCGTCACCGACCGCCGGCGAATCAGATCCATCGCCAGCTCGAGGGTCGGTGACAGGGCCTTATTTGGTAAAGCAGTCATAAAGGCCCCGATCAGTTGTTGGCGTGCAGCTCGTGGTTCAGCTCAATGGCCGACTTGTTGGTTTTGCATTCCACCGCACCGTTTTCACTGTTGCGCCGGAACAGCAGGTCTGACTTGCTGGCCAGATCGCGGGCTTTGATGACTTCCACCAGTTTGCCTGCGTCGTCTAGCAGCGCCACTTTAGTGCCGGACGTCAGGTACAGGCCGGCTTCCACAGTGCAACGGTCGCCCAGGGGAAGACCAATACCGGCGTTGGCGCCAATCAGGCAGTTTTCACCCACTGAAATAATGATGTTGCCGCCGCCAGACAACGTGCCCATGGTGGAACAGCCGCCGCCCAGGTCAGAGCCTTTGCCTACCATCACGCCGGCTGAAATACGGCCTTCTATCATGCTGGTGCCTTCGGTGCCGGCGTTGAAGTTGATAAAGCCTTCGTGCATGACCGTGGTGCCCTCGCCCACATAGGCGCCCAGGCGAACCCGAGCGGTGTCGGCAATGCGCACGCCCTGGGGCACGACGTAGTCGGTCATCTGCGGGAACTTATCTACCGACTTTACCTCCAGAGTGCGGCCTTCAAGGCGCGCTTGCAGCTGGCGCTCAGGAAGCTCGGCTAGGTCAATGGCGCCTTCGTTGGTCCAGGCCAGATTTGGCAGCAGGCCAAATATGCCGTCTAGTTTCAGGCTGTGGGGTTTTGTCAGGCGGTGGGATATCAGCTGCAGCTTAAGGTAAACCTCGGGCGTGCTGCTGGCGGTATCGTCGGTTTCCAGTAAAGTGACGACGACCGGGCGTTCGCTGCGGGCGGCTTTTTCGGCTAGCGCGGCCTGATCGGTCTGGCCGATTTGACGCAGGCCGCTTGCCAGCTGGCTAAGTTGCTCGGCATTGGCGCTGATGGCCTGATTGCCGCCTTGAAAGTCCAGAGCGCTGCGAACCACGTCTAGCAGCGTTTTATCGGGGATCATTAAAGGCTGGTGATAAAAAACTTCCAGCCATTCGCCCTGATTGTTCTGTGTGCCAATACCAATACCGAATGCAAAGCTCATTAGATGCGTGTTCCTGTTTGTTATCAGTGAATCGTGTTATCAGTGACTTATGTTTTGTGATGTCTGGCTAATGTCAGTGCTTAAAGCGCGCTGCCCAGTCATCGGCATTAAAGCCGATCGTCACCGCGCCCTGAAGCTCCACCACGGGCCGTTTGATGATAGAAGGGTTGTCCAGGATGACGTCATGGGCGGAAGCCGCATCGATGCCCTCACGAACGCTCTCTGGCAACTTTCGCCAGGTAGTGCCGCGGCGGTTTAGCAGGGCCTCCCAGCCGGCCGAATGCTCCCAGGTGGCAAGCAGCTCGCTGCTCAATCCGTCCTTTTTGAAATCATGAAACTGGTATTCAATTCGGTGTTCGTCTAGCCATTTCCGGGCTTTTTTCACCGTGTCGCAGTTGCGAATGCCGTACAGTTTTATCACGAATTTGCCCTTACAAATGCCACGATGCGCTCTGCAGCTTCGACGCATTCCTGCAATGGCGCCACTAGCGCCATGCGTATGCGGTTTTCACCCGGGTTGTAGTTATCCACCGTGCGCGACAGGTAACGCCCTGGTAGCACGTGTACATTCTGTTGCACCGAAAGCTCACGGGCGAAAACTTCATCATTCATTCCCACCGGAGTTTGCGGCCATAAATAGAATCCGGCGTCTGGAAAATCGACATCCATCACCTGGCGCAAAATAGGCACTACGGCTTCAAACTTGGCGCGATAAGCGCGGCGGTTTTCTTTTACGTGTTCTTCGTCGCCCCAGGCGGCAATGCTGGCCAATTGGTTGTGGATCGGCATGGCGCAGCCGTGGTAGGTGCGGTATTTCAAGAAGCCTTCAAGAATGTGCGCATCACCGGCAACAAAACCGGAGCGCAGGCCCGGCAGATTGCTGCGTTTAGACAGGCTGTGAAACACCACGCAGCGGGCAAAATCGTTGCGGCCAATGGCGGCGCAAGTTTGCAGTAAGCCTTCGGGAGGGTTGGCTTCATCCGGGTAGAGTTCGGTATAGCACTCATCGGAAGCTACAATGAAGTTGTGCTCATCAGCCAATTCAAGCACTCGGACCAGGGTGGCGCGCGGAATGACTGACCCGCTGGGGTTGCCCGGCGAGCATAAAAACAGAACCTGGCACTGCTGCCAGACCTGCGGGTCAACCGCATTAAAATCCGGGATGAAGTCATTGCTGCTGTCGCAGGCCAGGTAAACCGGAGTGGCACCGGCCAGGAAAGCCGCGCCTTCATAGACTTGATAAAACGGATTGGGGCTGACCACGGTGGCCGCCTTACTACGATCGACCACCGCCTGCACCAGCGAGAAAATGCCTTCGCGGGTGCCGTTCACCGGCACTATGTGGTGGGCTGCGGTTAGCGAACCCGGTGCCAGCGCAAAACGTTTTGTTGCCCATTGGCGAATGGCTTCGCGCAGTTCGTCGGTGCCTTTTGTGGTGGGGTAGTTGCCAAGCCGGGCTAGATTGTCTGTTACTACCTGCTTTATAAACTCCGGGGCAGGGTGTTTGGGCTCACCAATGCCAAGGGAGATGGGCGCCAGGTGTGCGGGCCCGGTTACGCCGGCTTTCAGCTGTGCCAGTTTTTCAAACGGGTAGGGGTGAAGTCGGTCTAAATCGGGGTTCATCGAATGTTATCCAAAGTTTTACACAAGTCGTCCTGCAAAGCCTGACAGGCAGCGGGGTCGCGCAGCGCGTCACCGTTTTCGTCGGTTACAAAGAATATGTCTTCCACCCGCTCGCCCAGAGTGGCAATTTTAGCAGTGGTCAGGCGTACCCGGTGTTCCAGCAGAATCTGGCCTATACGGGCCAGCAGGCCGGGGCGGTCTGGGGTGACCACTTCCACCACAGTGCGCAGGTTAAATCGGTCATTAGACAGCAGTACCTCGGTAGGAAAAGCAAAATGCTTCAACTGCCTTGGCGTGCGCCGGTGGATAATATCCGGGTAGTCCTCGGGATCGTCCAGTTCTTCAATCAGCCGCCTTCTTACCCGTTCTTTGCGTTCCGGATCTATCCCTAGGGGTTGGCCGTGGTCGTCCAGCACCACATAGGAGCTGATAGACCAAGGCCCGTCGCTGGAACTGATACGGGCATCCACAATGTTCAGATTCAACTGCTCCAGCACCGCAGTCGTGGCGGCAAACGAAGCGGTGCGGTTTTTCATATAAATGATGATCTGTGAATAACCGTCAGTCGGACCACCGCGAGTATCACGAATAAGCACCAGTGGGTCTGCATCATCGCCATGGCGGATAATAGCCGCGGTTTGCCAGGCGATGTCGATGGGGGAGTCTTGAAGAAAATAGTCTTCGTCGACCGTGTTCCACAGGTCATCAATCTGGGCATCACTGAAATGCTGGGCACGTAGAATTCCGCGGGCCTCGGATTGCGTAGCGTTGACCCACTCCTGACGATCTATGCGGGTGTCGGTACCGCGGCGCAGAGCTCTTTCTGTTTCGACATACAGCTGCCTTAGCAACGATGCGCGCCAGGTGTTCCAAAGTTTTGGATTGGTGGCGCTGATGTCGCACACGGTCAGAATGTACAAATAATCCAAGTGTGCCTGGCTGAGCACCGCACGGGCGAATTCGTGGATGATGTCCGGGTCGGAAATGTCTTTGCGCTGGGCGGTCATCGACATCAGCAGATGATTTTCCACCAACCAGGACGCCAATTGGGTGTCGCGATCGCTCAGATGGTGGCGCTGGCAGAAGGCTTCGGCGTCAATGGCACCCAGCTCTGAATGATCGCCACCGCGGCCTTTGGCTACATCGTGATAGAGCCCGGCAATAAACAGGGTTTCCAATTTTGGCAGGCGGTGGATCAGTCTGGAGGCTAGTGGGTAGTCTTCACTACTGGCGGCGTTGTGTAGGCGTACCATGTTGCGGATAACGCCCATTGTATGCGCGTCTACCGTGTAAATATGAAACAGGTCGTGTTGCATCTGACCGATAATGCGGCCAAATTCCGGCAGATAACGGCCTAACACGCTGTATTTTTTCATGGTCACCAGGGTCTGGTCCAGCTTGTCTGGCGTGCGCAGCAGTTCCATAAACAGTGAGGTGACCGCCAGGTCCGAGCGGAAGGCGTCGTCAATCAAATGGCGGTGGGCTCGCAGTGAACGAATGGTGGTGGCGCGTATGCCGCGAATAGCCGGGTTCTGCGCCATCAGCACAAACAGCTCCATAATCGCGAAGGGCGCGTAGGCGAATACCTGGTTGTTGATGGCTTCAATATAGTGATTTCGAATCTGGAAACGCTTGTTGATAGGCTGGATAACATCTTCCTGCCCGCTGCCCAGAATAGCTTCATCATAATGCTGCAGAATCACGTCGGTCAGCTCAGCCAGAGCCAACACTGCGCGGTAGTAGGACTGCATCATCAGTTCAACGCCCAGGCGCTCGCCCTCATCCTGATAGCCCAGCATATTGGCCAGGCCGCGCTGATAGTCAAATAGCAGGCGGTTTTCATTGCGTTTGGCCAACAGCTGCAGTCCGTATCGAAGCCGCCACAACAGGGTTTCACCTGTGCGCAAAACCTGGTGCTCGTCTTCGGTCAGCACGCTGAACTGGGTCAGGTCAGCAGTGCTGTGCAAACCGAAGTGGCGTTTGGTGATCCAGCCGATGGTCTGGATGTCGCGCAACGCGCCGGGAGCGCCTTTAATATTGGGTTCCAGATTGTATTCGGTGTCGCTGTATTTGGTGTGACGCTCTTCCTGTTCTGCGCGTTTGGCAATGAAATACTCGCGGTCGGTGCTTATTTCATCTGAGAATGCCAGCTCTGACAGCTCCTCGCGTAAATCGTCTGGCCCGGCGATGGTACGGGTTTCCAGCAGGTTGGTCAGTATGGTGATGTCGCCGCGAGCGGCATCAGTGCATTCGTCAATGCTGCGCACGCTGTGACCAATGTCCAGCTTCAAGTCCCACAGCAGGGTAATGAACGCGCCAAGGTCATCGCGCCATTCGGGGTCGGTACCCTTGCGGGTTAGAATTAGCAGGTCAATGTCCGAGTAGGGGTGTAGTTCGCCGCGGCCGTAACCGCCTACTGCAATCAGCGCCACGTTGTTGGAGCTCGCTAGCGGGTAGCGACTCCAGATATGACGCAAGACCGTATCGACTGTGTCAGAGCGCGTTTTTACCAGCGCTCGAACATCCGCGCCTTGCTCAAAAGCGGCGGCGTCTGCCTGCTGTTGCTCCTGCAGCAGCGTGCGGGCGGAGGACACCGGTGAAGCGTCATGGCTAATGCGGTGTTCCAGCTCGCCCGGTGCCACTTAGAACGACTCTTCTTTGCGTTTGGTCAACACTTCATGACCGTCTGCAGTCACCAGAATGGTGTGTTCCCACTGGGCTGACAGCTTGCGGTCTTTGGTGACGGCGGTCCATTCGTCTGGCAGCAGTTTAGTGTGGTACTTGCCTTGATTGATCATCGGTTCGATGGTGAAGATCATTCCTTCTTTGAGTTCCAGGCCTGTGCCGGGTTTGCCGTAATGCATTACCTGGGGCTCTTCATGAAACACCTGGCCAATGCCGTGGCCACAATAGTCACGAACCACCGAGAACCGGTGCTTTTCAGCGTGCTGCTGGATTACGTGGCCGATATCGCCGAGGCGGGCTCCGGGCTTAACCAATTCTATACCTTGATACATACATTCCTGGGTAATCTGGATTAACCGCTCGGTGCCGGGCTTGGGTTTGCCCACCGCCCACATTTTACTGGTGTCGCCGTGGTAGCCATCTTTTATAACGGTGACATCAATATTGATGATGTCGCCGTCTTTCAACACTTTCTGCTCGGTGGGAATGCCGTGGCAAACCACGTGGTTCACCGAGGTGCAGATGGATTTCGGGAATCCCTTGTAGTTCAGCGGCGCCGGAATAGCCTGCTGCACGTTCACAATGTAGTCGTGGCAGAGCTGGTTCAGATGTTCGGTGGTCACGCCGGGTTTGACGTGCTCGTCGATCATCTCCAGAACTTCCGCGGCCAGCCTTCCGGCTACGCGCATTTTTGCTATGTCTTCCGGGGTCTTAATGGTGACCTGCATCGGCTTTCCTATTAAAAGAGGTGAATCAGTCTGCTATTTTAAGGCTCATGGGCACAAGGTACAACTTCAGAGAACAAGCGGCTCCGGCACAAAATTAATGGCATTGCGCGGCATAAATGTGGTATAAACGCGCCCGCTGGAAACGAATCCAGCAAATTCACACACGGGTCGACACGTTGCTCCAGGGTGCCTGCGGTTGTTAAAAACCGCATATAGGTTGGTGCAATCGGATTCGTGGAGGTCTAACCCGAAGTTACAAGGTAACTATAATGGCTCAAGTACATATGCGTGACCTGCTTAAAGCAGGTGCTCACTTTGGACACCAGACTCGCTACTGGAATCCAAAAATGTCGAAGTACATCTTCGGCGCCCGTAACAAGATTCACATCATCAACCTGGAACAGACCGTTCCGGCTATGAACGATGCTCTTAAATTCGTTGCTCAGCTGACCGAGAACAAGAACAAGATTCTGTTCGTAGGTACCAAGCGCGCCGCTGCGAAGATCATTAAAGAAGAAGCAGAGCGTTCAGGTCAACCTTTTGTGAACCACCGCTGGTTAGGCGGCATGCTGACCAACTACAAAACCATTCGTCAGTCGATTCACCGCTACCGTGAACTGCAAGCGCAGAGCAAAGACGGTACTTTTGACAAGCTGACGAAGAAAGAAGCGCTTGAGCGCACCCGCGAAATGGACAAGCTTGAGCGTTCCATTGGTGGTATCAAGGACATGGGCGGCCTGCCTGATGCCTTGTTCGTGATAGACGTTGACCACGAGCGTATCGCTATTAAAGAAGCCAACAAGCTGGGTATTCCTGTTATTGGCGTGGTTGACACCAACAGCAACCCTGACGGTGTTGATTACGTAATCCCGGGTAACGATGACGCCATCCGTGCTATCCAGATTTACGTGAAAGCGGTTGCTGACACCTGCCTGGAATCGGTCAACGTTGGCGCAGACGAGTTTGTTGAAGTTGGCGAAGAAGCCCCAAGCGCAGCGCCTGCTGCAGAGTAGAGCTTGAGAACAAGGCTTGAGAGCAACGCTTGATTTGCTCTGAGATTCAAAGCCTGCCCGGACAAATTCTGGGCAGGCTTTCCTACCGAATTCGGAAATTTTAAGAGGACCCAACATGGCTGCTATTACCGCTGCAATGGTCAAAGAGCTGCGTGAGCGCACCGGCCTTGGCATGATGGAATGCAAAAAAGCTTTGGTTGAATCGGAAGGCAGTGTGGACGCCGCGATTGAAGAGCTGCGCAAATCATCTGGCCTGAAGGCTGCTAAAAAAGCCGGCCGTACCGCCGCTGAAGGCGTTTCACTGATCAAGATTTCAGACGACCACACCGTGGGCCTGATTCTGGAAGTGAACTCCGAAACCGACTTTGTTGCCCGTGATGACAACTTCATCAATTTCGCCAACGACGTGCTAGACGTTGCGTTCAAAAAGAACGAAACCGACGTTGCCGTGTTGATGGCGGGCGATCTGGAAGCCAAGCGCGAAGCGCTGGTCCAGAAAATCGGCGAGAACATCAGTGTACGTCGCATTGTGCGCATTGAAGGCGCGGTTGTGGGCGGTTACGTTCACAGCACCAACAAGATTGCTGCCGTGGTTGCTTTGACCGCAGGTGACGCAGAGCTGGCCCGTGATATCGCTATGCACGTTGCTGCGGTAAACCCGCGCATCGCCAAGCCTGAAGATATGCCGGCTGAAGAGCTGGAGCAAGAAAAGGCGATCATCAAGGCGCAGCCGGATATGGCAGGCAAGCCGGCTGAAATCGTTGAAAAAATGATGGGCGGTCGCATCAAGAAATACTTGGCTGAAAACAGCCTGATCGAACAGCCGTTCGTTAAAAACCCGGAGCAAACCGTGGGCCAGCTGGTTGCAGCGGCCGGTGGCGAGCTGGTTGGTTTCCTTCGCGTTGAAGTAGGCGAAGGCATCGAGCGGGAAGAAGTCGACTTTGCTGCCGAGGTTGCTGCTGCATCCGGTATCAACAAAGGCTGATTTCAGCTTCGGAAGCTGCCTGATTGATCGACGGCTTCGTTCAAGTCTGCCACGTTAGCCGGTTTTCCGGCTCTCGTGGCGGGCTTGTATCTGAGATGTCCCTTTTTTGTCGAGGGTTATGTCAAATACAAGCCTGCCGCATTGCGCCGCCGCTTTGCGCTGCAGTCAATAGACCAGAAAGGGGATCCTCATGTCGACAACGTCCAAAACTCAGCCCAGATACAAGCGTATCCTGCTAAAGCTCAGCGGTGAGGCCCTGATGGGTGATCTTGGCTTTGGTATCGACCCCAAGGTTCTGGACCGCATGGCGCTGGAAATTGGTGCGCTGATTGGTATTGGTGTGCAGGTTGGCCTGGTGATTGGTGGCGGTAACCTGTTCCGCGGCGAAGCACTGAGCGCGGCCGGTATGGACCGCGTTAGCGGCGACCATATGGGCATGCTGGCCACCGTAATGAACGGCCTCGCCATGCGTGACGCCCTGGAACGTTCCAACATCCGCACCCGTGTTATGTCTGCGATCCCCATGAGTGGTATTGTGGAGCATTACGATCGCCGCAGCGCCGTGCGCGATCTGAAAGACGGCGACGTGGTTATTTTCTGTGCGGGTACCGGCAACCCCTTTTTCACCACCGATTCCGCGGCCTGCCTGCGCGGTATTGAAATCGAAGCCGATGCGGTACTGAAGGGCACCAAGGTAGATGGCGTGTATTCAGCCGACCCCTACCTGGACAGCACAGCGGTAAAATACGACTCCCTGACTTATGACGAAGTATTGGATAAAAAACTGGGTGTGATGGACTTGACGGCCATCTGCCTGGCCCGCGACCACGGCATGCCGCTGCGGGTATTTGATATGAATAGCCCCGGGGTTCTGACCCGCATCGTGACAGGCGAAAAAGTAGGTACTCTTATTGAATAACCGATTGAATAGTCGATTGACTGATCGATTGTATAGTTGATTGAATAATCCGGCAGGGTCCGGTTTTACGAACAAATCGAGGATTGGCAAGTGATTAACGAGATCAAAACGGAAGCTGAAACCAAAATGACCAAGAGCATTGAAGCTCTGACGTCAGCGTTTAACAAAATCCGAACCGGCCGCGCGCATCCTTCCATTCTGGACAGCGTGATGGTGAATTACTACGGCCAGGAAACGCCGTTGAGGCAGGTAGCCTCGGTGAATGTGGAAGACAGCCGAACATTGACGGTGTCACCTTGGGAAAAAAACCTGGTCCCGCAAATTGAAAAGGCCATCATGACCTCTGACCTGGGGCTTAATCCGTCTACCAGCGGTGACCTTATTCGGTTGCCCATGCCGATGCTTACCGAAGAGACCCGTAAACACATGGTTAAGCAGGCTCGAGCTGACGCTGAACACGGCCGGGTTTCATTGCGCAACGCCCGTCGCGATGCCAATAGCACGTTAAAAGAGCTGCTGAAAGACAAAGACATCAGCGAAGACGACGAGCGCCGCGGCGAAGAAGAAGTGCAAAAGCTGACCGACCGCTTTATTGCGGAAGTGGAAAAGTTACTGAAAGCCAAAGAAGAGGATTTGATGGCGGTTTGACGCCGGCATTTTGAGGATACAACACTCACTGCTGCCATAAGGCGCGGCGGCCGCACAGGGGATGTTATGACCGCAACTGTTTCCGCAGCAATTCCGGAATCGGCACCAAGCCGGCCGAAACATGTTGCCGTTATCATGGACGGTAACAATCGTTGGGCCAAGGCCCGGCGTCTTAAGGGTGTGGCCGGTCACAAGGCTGGTGTGGACGCCGTCCGCGCCGTGGTGGAAACCTGTGCCCGCGAGGGTGTCAAGGTTGTTACCCTGTTTGCGTTTTCCAGTGAAAACTGGCGCCGCCCTCAAGACGAAGTCTCCGCATTGATGAAACTGTTTGTGTTTGCGCTGGAACGCGAAGTGCGCAAACTGCATCGCAACAATATTTGCCTGCGTCTTATCGGTGATCGTTCGGCTTTTAGCCCCCTGTTACAGGACTTGATGGCGAAAGCCGAAACACTCACCGCTGACAATACAGCGATGACGCTGGTAATTGCCGCCAATTACGGTGGCCAATGGGACATCACGGAAGCCACCCGTAAAATTGCCGGAAAAGTCGCTAGTGGCCAATTGCTGCCATCGGATATCACCGAAGACCTGATTCAAAGCCACTTGAGCCTGGGTGATTTGCCCATGCCAGACTTGATGATTCGCACCGCCGGCGAACAGCGCATCAGCAATTTTATGTTATGGCACCTGGCGTATACCGAGTTCTATTTCTCGCCGGTGTTCTGGCCGGACTTCAAGCAACCGCAGATGCAGGAAGCGCTGGCCGCCTACGCCGCAAGGCAAAGACGTTTTGGCCAGACGGATGACCAGGTCGCGGCCCGATCGTCGCTCTGATAACACAACAAGAGCAGGTTCACTGTGCTTAAAACCCGAATAATAACTGCGTTGATTCTGGCGCCCATTGCTATAGGTGGCGTTTTCTTCCTACCACCTGTGGGTTTTGCAATTTTTACCGCCGCGCTGATTGCCCTAGGTGCCTGGGAGTGGGCCAATATGGCGGGGCTGACAGCGCAGCCCGCACGTGTTGGCTACAGCGCCGCCGTATTGCTGGTATTGGCGGCTTTATACACAATAACGGCGCAAGGTGTGCTCTGGTTAGCGTTGTTCTGGTGGCTGGCCGGTTTTGGCCTGGTGGCTTACTACCCCAAAGGTTCTGCGCATTGGGGTTCGGTTCCGGCACGGGCGGCCATGGGTCTGCTGGTGTTGGTGCCGGCCTGGGTTGGCTTGAATTATTTGCGCAGCGGTGAGTTCAAATTTGGGCTGACCGACAATAACCTGTTGTTAATTCTGTATGTGTTTACGCTGGTGTGGGTAGCCGATATTGGTGCGTATTTTTCTGGCCGAAAATTTGGCAATGCCAAGTTAGCGCCGCGGGTCAGTCCGGGTAAATCCTGGGCCGGAGTATGGGGTGGTTTGGCGGCGGTTGCGGTTTTTGCATGGGTGGTTAGCCAAACACTGGATGCCGGGGCTGGGCAGTCGCTTGCTCTAATTGTTATTTCCATCGTTACCGCTGCGGTGTCGGTGCTGGGCGACTTGTTCGAAAGTATGCTTAAGCGCTTTCGCGGCATTAAAGACAGCAGTCGGTTACTTCCCGGGCACGGCGGCATTATGGACCGCATAGACAGTCTGACTGCGGCCATACCGATATTTACCGTGTTTGTTATTCAACTTGGTTGGCTTAATGTTGGACTCTTATCTTGATGCAACGCCGCCATCTATCAGTGCTCGGGGCCACCGGCTCTATCGGTTTAAGTACGCTGGATGTCGTGCGTCGTCACCCACAGCGCTTTTCAGTATACGCTCTGACAGCTTGCTCAAGCGTTGAGGCAATGGCGATTTTGTGCCGTGAGTTTGAACCGGCCATTGCCGTAATGGCTGATGGGCCTGCGGCTGAAAAACTGCGCGAGGCCTTGTCTGACTTGCCGCACATTCGAGTGCTGACCGGGGAAGCTGGCCTGAGTGAGGCGGCGACAAGCCCGGACGTTGATACGGTGATGGCGGCCATTGTGGGTGCAGCGGGTTTGCCGTCAACTCTGGCCGCGGTGCGCGCTGGCAAGCGGGTTTTACTGGCCAACAAAGAAGCGCTAGTGATGTCCGGGCGCCTGTTTATGGATGCTGTGGACGAGTCAGGCGCGGAATTGCTACCCATTGACTCCGAGCATAATGCCATATTCCAATGCATGCCGGCAGATCGTATTCGCCAGCCCGATGCCGCGGGTATTACCCGTATTTTGCTGACCGCTTCGGGCGGGCCTTTCCGTGAAATGCCAGCATCAGACATGGCACTGGTAACGCCCGATCAGGCATGCGCCCACCCCAACTGGTCCATGGGCCGAAAAATTTCTGTCGATTCTGCCACCCTGATGAATAAGGGGCTGGAGCTGATCGAAGCCTGTTGGCTGTTCAACATTTCGCCGGAAAAAATTGAAGTGCACGTTCATCCGGAGAGTATCATCCACTCTATGGTGGAATACGCTGACGGCTCTGTGCTGGCGCAGATGGGTAGCCCGGACATGCGCACGCCAATTGCCAACGGCCTGGCATGGCCAGAGCGTATCGAAGCTGGCGTAGCACCGTTGGACCTGTTTGCGATTGGCCGATTTCACTTTGAACGCCCTGACATCGAGCGTTTCCCGTGTTTGCGGCTGGCCGCAGAAGCCTTTAAAACAGGCGGTACCGCACCGGCAGTGCTTAACGCCGCTAACGAAATCGCGGTAGAAGCTTTTTTACAGGGCAGGGTTCGCTTTACTGACATCCCCGTTATCATTGGCCAAACCCTATCCGCCGTTGCTGCGGTTCCGGCCGACAGCTTTGACATAATTTTCAGCAAAGATTCTGAAGCGCGACAGTACGCCAGCGCCCGAGTGGCAGAGCTGGCATGCTGAAATCAGAGTCGGATTTTTACGATAGCTATTATTCCGAGAGGCGCTATGCAGATCATTGAGACGATTCTTTCGCTGGCGCTAACGCTGGGTATTCTGGTGACCATTCATGAATACGGGCATTTCTGGGTAGCCCGCCGTTTTGGCGTAAAAGTTCTGCGTTTTTCGGTGGGTTTTGGTAAACCTTTGTGGTCTTGGTATGACCGCCATGGCACCGAGTTTGCCGTAGCTGCGATTCCATTGGGTGGCTACGTGAAAATGTTGGATGCCCGCGAAGGGCCGGTGCCGCCAGAGCAGATCGATCAGGCTTTTACCTCGAAGTCGCCATATCAGCGTATTGCCATAGCGGCTGCCGGTCCCGCGGCCAACTTTATATTTGCCATCGCTGCTTACTGGCTTCTGGCGGTTGTCGGCGTGACCACGGTTGCGCCTATTGTTGGTTCGGTCACACCGGGCTCGGTGGCCGAGCGGGTAGGCCTTACGCCGGGTATGGAGTTGACGAAAGTTGACGGTCACGATGTTAGCTCTTGGCGCAGCGTTAACATGCGCCTGCTGGAGCGTGCTGGCGAACATGGTACAGTGAGCTTCGCGGTAACCGGCGGCCAGGGCCTATTACAGGGCGAGTTGGGTGGATGGAGTTTGAGCACTAATACTCCCGACCCGCTCGGCGAATTTGGGATTGTGCCCAATCGTCCTGCTATACCGCCGGTGTTGGGGGTAATCTCTGCAGACGGCCGTGCCAGCGCTGCCGGCCTTCAACCGGGTGATCGCATAACCGCGGTCGACGGCGAGCCGGTTGCAGATTGGTTCGCGTTGGTTGAGCACATTCGCACATCGCCTGAGCAAAACTTGGTGCTGCGTTTTGAGCGCGAAGGCGCCGAGCGCGAGCTGAGTATTGTTCCGGCAGAGAGCACAACAGAGACGGGTGAAATTATTGGCCTGATTGGAGCCGGGGTGCAGGTGCCGGAATGGCCGGAAGGCAGTCTTCGCGACATCAGTTATGGCCCGTTGGCAGCGTTTCCGATCGCGGTTGAAGAAACCTGGGCAGATACGCGCTTAACGCTGGTGGCCATCAAGAAAATGCTGACTGGCTTATTGTCGCCAAGCAATCTGAGCGGGCCAATTACTATTGCTCGAGTGGCCGAAGCTAGCGTCAGTTCGGGATTTGAAGACTTTGTGCGGTTCCTGGCTTACCTGAGTGTTAGCCTTGGCGTGCTGAATTTGCTACCGGTACCGGTACTTGATGGTGGTCATATTTTGTACTACACGATTGAGGCGATCCGCCGTAAGCCGGTGTCTGAGCAGGTGCAGGCCGTTGGATTACGAATTGGTATGGCTTTGATACTGACTTTAATGGTGTTTGCTCTTTACAACGACCTTATGCGGTTGTGAGAATTGCGGCCCCTTAGCGCACTAACCAGGCGAAATATTTGAATGAGACTTACTCTTCTAGGTTTAGCCGTTGGCCTGACAGTGGCCACACTCGGTATGAAGCCCGCGCTTGCGGACACATTCACAATATCTGACATTGAAGTTGAAGGCCTTCAGCGCGTATCTGCAGGTACGGTTTTTGGTTCCTTTCCGATCAATATTGGCGAACAGGTTGACGGCGCCGAGCTGGCAGAGGCTATAAAGTCGCTGTTCCGTACAGGCCTGTTTACCGACATCCAGGCCAGCCGTGATTCCGGTGCACTGATTGTGACCGTCCGCGAACGCCCGTCGATCAGCTCTATCAACATTGACGGCAACAAGAATATCGAAACCGATATTCTTAAAGACGCGCTTTCGGGAGCCGGCCTCGAAGAAGGCCAAGTATTCCGCCGTGCAACACTTGAACGGCTAGAGCTGGAGATTCTGCGCTCGTACATTGGCCAAGGCCGGTATAATGCCCGTGTTAAAGCCACGGCCAATGAGCTACCCAGCAACCGCGTTGATATCATTCTGGATATCAACGAGGGCAGTGTTGCCGCGATTCATCACATTAACCTGGTTGGTAACCAGGAATATAGCGATGACGAGTTAAAAGACCTGCTTGAGCTGCAAAGCACCGGCTGGTGGAACTCCATCACTAACTCTGACAAGTACGCCCGTGAACGTTTGAGTGGCGACTTGGAAACCCTTCGGTCCTTTTATCTAGACCGTGGTTTCCTGGATTTCAACGTAGAATCCAGCCAGGTGTCCATATCGCCGGACAAGCAAAAAGTATTCATTGTCATCGCGCTAAATGAAGGCCGGCAGTACACGCTGTCTGACATTCGTCTGCGCGGCAACCTTATTGTGCCGGAGCAGGAATTGCTCGATCTGATCCCGGTAAAAGTGGGTGATGTGTTCTCGCGTGCCCAGATGACCGCTATTTCCGAAAGTTTGTCATTCCGTCTGGGTCGGGAAGGTTACGCGTTTGCTGATGTAAACGCGGTCCCTGAAACGTCCGAAGACGGTACCGCGGCGGTAACCTTCTTTGTTGAGCCGGGCAAACGCGCCTACGTGCGTCGGGTGAACTTCTCGGGCAACGTGTCCACTCGCGACGATGTATTGCGCCAGGAAATGACCCAGATGGAAGGCGGCATTGCGTCCTCTGACCGGATTGAATACTCCAAAGTCCAACTTGAGCGCCTAGGCTTTTTTAAAGGCGTGAATGTGGAAACCGTGCCGGTGCCAGGCACAGATGATTTGGTAGACGTAAACTATAGCGTTGAAGAGCAGCCCACCGGTAGTCTGTCTGCCTCTGTTGGTTTCTCTCAGGATTCCGGCGTTATCCTTGGCGCCAGCGTGTCTGAAAATAACTTTTTCGGAACCGGCAAACGGGTATCGTTTGGGGTCAATTTTAGCGACTCTGTTAAGAGTGCCAACGTGTCTTATCTCGATCCGTACTACACCGTTGACGGTGTTAGCCGCGGTTTCAGTGTGTTTGCCCGTAAAACGGACTACGAAGAAGAAGATATCTCATCCTATCTGTTGGACGAGTACGGTACGCGCGTCACTTTCGGCTATCCCATTGATAACATCACGCGCTTGAATTTCGGCGCCGGTTACACCCTGTCAAAAGTGAAAGAGGGCATCTTCAGCGCTCAGGAAGTGAGAGATTTTATTAACGAAGAGGGTGATGCCTTCAATAACTTTTTCCTGTTCGGCAGTTGGCGACAGAGTACCCTGAACCGCGGCATTCTTCCTTCGGATGGCTATAGTCAATCGTTGTCGCTAGACGTCGCGGTGCCGGGCAGTGATCTGACCTTCTACAAGGTTGGGCACAAAACCGACTTCTACTTCCCGTTGACCGACTCCGAGCGCTGGGTTCTGCGAACCCGCACCGAAATTGGCTACGGTGATGGTTACGGTGATCGTACCGTGATGCCGTTTTATGAGCATTACTATTCCGGCGGTTTTGGCTCAGTTCGTGGCTTTCGAGCCAACTCTCTGGGTCGCCGCGCGCAGAATAGCAATCCGTTGGACCGTTCCGATCCCGATCCTTTCGGTGGTAACCTGCTCACAGAAGCGGGCGTGGAGCTGATATTGCCAACGCCTTTTGCTGGCGATACTCGCTCAATGCGCACTTCGATATTCCTCGATGGCGGCCAGGTATTTGATACAGATCGTGATTTTAGTCCGAATCTCGGAGACGTACGTTTCTCCGCCGGCATTGGCTTCCAATGGATTACCGCGGTGGGCCCTCTGGCGTTCAGCCTGGCTAAGCCGTTGAATGACAAGCCCGGCGACGATACTCAAGTATTCCAGTTCTCGTTGGGCCAGACGTTCTAGCGTGTTTTCAAACGAGATTAATCATAAAAATGAAACAAGGAGAAAATCGATGTCCCGCATAACCTTGATTGTGGCTGCGGCCGTAATGGCACTGTCGTTTCCTGCCATGGCCGATACCCGTATTGGAGTGGTAGACCTGCGCCAAGCCTTGTTTGCGTCGAACAGCGCAAAAACCTTCAGCGAAAAATTGCAACAGGACTTTGCCGGCGACGAAGTAGAGGTTCGTGAAACGCAGGAAAAGGCGCGGGCAATGCAGGATCGCCTGCAAAAAGACGGCGCCATGATGAACGACAGTGAGCGGGAGAAGCTGGCCGGCGAATTCCAACAGACCGTGCAACAGTTCAATGCCATGAAGCAACGCCTGGACACCACCGTGTCACAGCGCAAGCAGGCGTTCCTTGAAGCGGCTCGCCCGCAGGTGGATGTCGCGGTAAAAGAACTGCTGGACGAAAACGACCTGGATTTGATTTTACCGAGCGAAGCCGTGGTTTACGTGAAGCCTGATTTGAATCTGACCGAGCAGCTCCTGGAGAAACTGAACCGTTAAGTCGGGTTGTTATGAACCCTTTTTTTAACGGCGTAGTGCCAGGAGACCTGCGATGAAAGCACCGTCTTATCTGCTGGGTGATATCGCCCGCGAGCTGGGAGCAGACCTCAGGGGCGACCCGCAACAGCGCATCACCGGTCTGGCCACCTTGCAGTGCGCAGGCCCGGAGCAAATCAGCTTTCTGGCGAATCCGTCATACGGTAAACACGTTGCCACCAGCCAAGCTGGTGCCATTATTGTTTCGCCTGAATTTGTTGCGCTGGCCACCTGCAGCGCGCTAGTGATGGATAATCCCTATCTGGGCTATGCCCATTTGAGCCACTGGTTTGACACCACGCCAAAAACCCCCGCTGGCGTTCATCCTAGCGCGGTGATTGACCCCTCCGCCAGCATAGGGGTTGGGGCCAGCGTCGGCGCTCAGGTGGTCATTGAAGCCGATGTAGACATTGGCGAAGGCGTGGTTGTCGGTCACGGCTGCGTGATTGGCGCGCGCACCCGTATTGGGCGCGACAGCCTTCTGCGACCCCGGGTGACCTTGGCGCACGACGTGGTCATAGGGCAGCGTTGCCACATTCTCAGCGGCGCGGTTATTGGTTCGGACGGCTTCGGTTTTGCCAATGAACGGGGTGTTTGGCACCGCATCGCACAGATTGGCCGGGTTGTTCTGGGCAATGATGTAGAAGTGGGCGCTAATACCACTATTGACCGCGGCGCGCTGGAAGATACGGTGATTGGTGACGGCGTCAAACTTGATAACCTGATTCAGATCGCCCATAACGTACACATAGGCGATCACAGCGCGATGGCCGCTAAAGTGGGTATTTCCGGAAGTACCCGTATTGGCAGCCACTGCGTTTTTGGCGGTGCGGCCGGAGTGGCCGGGCACCTGACCATCAGCGATGGTGTGCAGCTCACGGGTATGACACTGGTAACCGGCGACATCAGCGAACCTGGCGTTTATTCGTCTGGAACCAGCGCAGAAACGAACCGGCAATGGCGCAAAAACGCGGTGCGTTTCCGTCAGTTGGACGCCATGGCCAGACGGCTAAAAGAATTGGAAAAGAAATCAGAGGGCTGAGGCCGATCAACATGATGTACATTAACGAAATTCTTGAATACTTGCCGCACCGCTACCCGTTTTTGCTGGTGGATCGGGTAACTGACATTGAAAGCGGCAAGTCCATCAAGGGCTACAAAAATATCTCGTTCAACGAGCAGTATTTTGAAGGCCACTTTCCTGACAATCCGATTATGCCGGGCGTGTTGATTATAGAAGCCATGGCCCAGTTGTCCGGTATTTTGGGTTTTTATACCGTAGGCCGCAAACCCGCAGATGGCTTTGTGCAGTACCTGGCAAGTGCTAATAAAGTGCGCTTCAAGCGCCCGGTACTGCCGGGTGATCAGTTGTATATGGAATCTACCGTTGTGTCGACCAAGCGCGGCATCTGGAAGTTTGATTGCCGTGCCTTAGTGAATAACGAAGTGGTTTGCGTGGCGGAAATCATGACTGCGGAGCGAGAAGTTTGATGGCGGCACGTGACTGGTCCGGAGTGCACCCCCAGGCTATTGTTGATGCCTCAGCCAAACTGGCAGATAACGTGACCGTTGGGCCCTGGAGTTACATAGGCCCGGGTGTTGAAATCGGTGAAGGCACCGAAATCATGTCCCACGTGGTCATCAAAGGGCCAACTGTTATTGGTCGCAATAATCGAATTTTTCAGTTTTCCAGCGTTGGCGAAGAATGCCAGGATAAAAAGTACGCTGGTGAGCCTACCCGCCTGGTGATCGGCGACAACAACACCATTCGTGAAAACTGCACCGTGCATCGCGGCACCGTGCAAGACCGGGGCGAAACCCGCATCGGCGACGGTAATCTGCTGATGGCTTACGTGCATGTCGCCCACGACTGCGTGCTGGGCGATAACATCATTTTGGCCAACTGCACTACTCTGGCGGGCCATGTAACCCTGGACGACTACGCAATACTGGGTGGCGGTACCATGGTGCATCAATTCTGCCACATTGGCGCTCACAGCATGGCGGCTGGCGGCAGTATCGTGCTGAAAGACATACCCGCTTACGTTATGGCCAGCGGCCAGTCTGCGCAGCCCCACGGCATGAATGTGGAAGGCCTGAAACGCCGCGGTTTTGGTAAAGACATTCTGGTCAGTCTGCGCAGAGCCTATAAGGTGATTTACCGCCAGGGGCTGACCACCGAGCAAGCCATCAAAACGCTGGAAGCCGACTTTGCTGACCTGCCAGACATTACACTGTTGATTGAATCGCTGCGCCGAGCCGATCGCGGCATCATTCGCTAAACGGGTAGGCTGACATTGCAAAACCCCGAATCCTGCATCACCTTTGGCATCATCGCCGGTGAAGCTTCTGGTGATATCCTCGGTGCAGGACTGATACGGTCCCTTCGCAAACGCTACCCAAACGCCCGCTTTGCCGGTATCGGCGGCGAAGAAATGATGGCCGAAGGCTTCCAGTCCTTGGTGCCCATGGAGCGTTTGAGCGTTATGGGTCTGGTGGAAGTGCTGGGTCGTATTGGTGAGTTGGTGCGCATTCGCCGCCGCCTGCTGGATTTCTTCCTGACCACGCCCCCTGCGGTGGTGATCGGTATCGATTCCCCAGATTTCACTTTGGCAGTAGAGCGCCGCTGCCGCGAGGCCGGTATACCCACGGTGCATTACGTCAGCCCATCGGTGTGGGCCTGGCGTAAAAAGCGCATCTTCAAGATTGCCAAATCCGTTGACTTAATGCTGACTCTGTTTCCGTTCGAAACCGATATCTATCACCAGCACAACATTTCCGTGGCCTTTGTAGGTCACCCACTGGCGGATCGCATACCTATGCGGCCAGACACTGTGCAGGCGAGAGCCGATTTGGGGTTGGAACTTGATAAGCCCGTTCTGGCCATCTTGCCAGGAAGCCGGGGGGGAGAAGTCGAGCGCCTGGGCACGCTCTTTCTAGAAGCTGCGCGCTGGTTGCAGCGGCGTGTTCCCGATTTGCAACTGGTAATCCCTTGCGCCAATCGCGAGCGCGAGAAGCAGATTCGTGGCATTACTGAAGCGTTGGAAATTAGCTTGCCAGTGACCATTGTAAAAGGCCGCTCTCGAGAAGTTATGGCGGCCTCAGACGCAGTATTACTGGCCTCTGGCACCGCTACCCTGGAAGCCATGCTGCTGAAAAAGCCCATGGTGGTGGGCTACCGGCTTAGTGATTTCAGCTACAGAATACTGTCGCGGATGGTGCAGATACCCCACATTGCCTTACCAAACTTACTCGCGCGCCAGGAACTGGTGCCCGAACTCTTGCAAGACGCCGCTACGCCGGAAGCGTTGGGCGCCGCTGTACTCAGCCAGCTTGAAGACACCTCAAAGCGCGAACAGCTGATTGAAGCCTTCACCGAGCTGCACCTGACACTGCGGCAGAATGCTGATGAGCAAGCGGCCACGGCCATTGCGGCCCTGCTGGAAGAACGCTATGACCACAAGGCGCGATTGCTTGAAACTTGAAAGTGCAGGGGCGTCTGATTATGGCCATTAAAACCCCCTTTCCGCCGTTTGTGTGTGACTACCAGGGCGAACTTCTGGCCGGCGTTGACGAAGTAGGGCGTGGCCCCTTGATCGGCGCGGTCGTTACCGCCGCGGTGATACTGGACCCGGCCCGGCCCATAAAAGGCCTGGCCGATTCGAAAAAACTCAGCGAAAAAAAGCGCAACCAACTGTTTGACGAAATCATCGAAAAAGCCACTGCCTGGAGCCTTGGGCGCTGCGAAGCCGAAGAGATTGATCGCCTGAACATCTTCCAGGCCACCATGGTAGCCATGACCCGCGCCGTTGAGGGGCTGAGCCCCCAACCTGAGTATGTGTTGGTAGATGGTAATCGCTGCCCTGATTGGCGCTGGCCCGCTGCGGCTGTGGTGAAAGGCGATATGCGAATAGCCGCCATCAGCGCCGCATCCATTCTGGCGAAAGTAACCCGCGACCGAGAATTACAGTCGCTAGACAAACAATACCCGGGCTACGGTCTGGCGCAACACAAAGGCTACCCAACTGCAGTTCACATGGAAGCGTTGGCGCGATTGGGCGCCACACCCCAGCACCGACGCTCGTTTCGCCCGGTCAGAGAAGCACTAGACACCGTCGGCGACTTTAACCCCGATGCTCAAGAAGATTTGTTTGTACAAGGCGTTGACAAGTCTCTAGCCGGGCATTAGTATACGCGCACATTGATTGAGGCGAGTTTGAAAAGCGCTTCACCAATACCAGTTTGATGCGGGATGGAGCAGTCTGGTAGCTCGTCGGGCTCATAACCCGAAGGTCGTAGGTTCGAATCCTGCTCCCGCTACCATATAGTAGAAAAAAGCCAGATCAGTGATTCACTGATCTGGCTTTTTTTGTTTGTGCTTTTGGTGTGCGAGCCGCGCTTAAAGCCCCATACAGTTGGCGTAGTAGGTTGTAGTTGCAGGCCAATCCGAGAAAATCCCGATTACACCCACATCCTGAGCCAGCACATCAATCACTGTGAAGGTGTCACCATCATTGTTAATGGCATCGGTGATGCTTTGATGATACCAGCCACCGCCATTATTGAGCGGCCCGCTGCGCTCCACTGACCAGGCAATCAGATCAAGACCTGCAGCTTTGGCATTGATTGCGTACTCAGACGGTACGATCTGTTGGTTGTCATCTAAAGTCAGCATTTTCCAAAGTGCGGGTGCCAGAATGGGAACTCCCTGTTGGGCTAAATCTTCCATGTACGCCATTGATACGTTATTTGGCTCGTTCGGTTTCTCATCCAGAAATACGGCCTGGTGACCAAATTCGGGCATCTGATTGACCCAAAAGATAACGTCATCCAGCAGGAAGGACTGTGGCCAAACGTCTTTGGGGCTGACTCCGGCCTTGATGTATTCATTGATCATCTGGCGGGCATAATCTCGTTGTGAATAGCCCCCCCTAAAAGGCATATCAACCACCGGTGTTTTCAGTTCCGGAGTGAACTTAACGCCAAGCTCCTTGAACAGTTCGATACTTTCGCGATGGCTCAACAGGGTGCCCCGAGTTGAATACAGATCCGTACGCCAATCGGCGGTGCCGCCAAGATACGCTTCGGGTGCGGTGGCCTCAGGGTCAAATGCATCCATTTTGCCCCTGAGTGATTTGAATTCAACCAGTGTAATGTCGCTGGTGCGGCATTCGGCTTGGGCCTGTGTGCCGGTGGCCGGATCGGCGGGCACAAAGGGCTGGGTGCATTTTGCGTTCAACTCCGGCACGGCCACGATGTTGGTGGTGGTGTGCAAATCATTCTGGGCGTGACGGCAGACCAATTCCCGGTCCTTGGTAAAGGCGACGTCGCACTCGATGACACCTGCCCCCATTCTGGCGGCTGCTATATAGGATTCGCGGGTATGTTCAGGAAACTGTAAAGGCGCGCCGCGGTGGGCGATGGAGAAGTCCGACGGTGCCAACAGCTTTGATTCACAAGCCTGCAGTGTGTTCTTTAGTTCGCCGGCATCCATGTCGTTGATCAGATAGTAAGGCCGGGGGCCAAGTTGAACTAACGTTTGGCTGCTTTCGGCGGCTGCGGCTTGGTGTGCGTTAGCCTTGGTATCGGCGGTGCTGCATCCGGATAGCACCGTTAGTGAACCGATGAGCAGGGGCAGGGTAAACGCAAGTTTCATCACAGAGTCCTTTAATTGCTTGGTTGGGCGCCCTCCCAGGCTTGCCCTGTTCGATCATAGTGTAGTGGCCATAAACTTGGGTCACAAGGTGTCGTGGCCCAAGCCATCGTGATCATGATTTCCTTCTTTTTTGAATGAAATGATAGAGCGATCTTTTGTTACAAGACACCAACACCCAAGACGTGATAGTTTCTCCATCGTTGCTTCTACTTACCTGTTAATGGCAAACAGAAGCTGGGGATTTAACACCTCCTTTATCGTCAATCATAATTATAAGTCCAATAGGGCGGAGGAAACGTTCATGCGAATTCTGAAATATGCAGTTGCGGTATCCATGCTGGCTGTTGCGCTACCCTTGAGCGCACAACAACTCTCGATCGCTACCGGCGGCACCGGCGGCGTTTACTATCCTATCGGCGGTGGTTTCGCCGAAATGATCAATAATCATATTGAAGGCGCCAAGGCGACGGCTGAAGTCACCGGCGCGTCGGTTGAAAATATGGGTCTGATCATGCGCGGTGATGCGGATCTTGCGCTTGCACTGGCAGACACGGTCTATCAAGCGTACACCGGCACTGATAACTTTGAAGATCGCCAGATCAAAAATATTCGCGCGCTGGCTTCGGTTTACCCCAATGCCGTGCAGTTGGTGACTCTGGCGGAATCGGATATTAAGTCGATTGCGGATCTGGCAGGTAAGAGGGTGTCAGTGGGCGCACCGGGCAGCGGCACAGAGCTCAATGTGCGGGCATTACTGGAAGCGAATGGCATTAGCTACGACGATTTCGCGCCGCAGCGTCTTAATTTCAATGAAACCGCGGATGCGATTCGTGATGGCGATATCGACGCCGGTTTCTGGAGTGTCGGCCCGCCGACCAGCTCCATTCTTAACCTTGCCGCAACACGCGATATCCGCCTGATTAGCCTCTCTGGTGAAGAAGTCGCCAATGCACAGAAAGAAGTGGCGGTTTTTGCTCCGTATGAGCTGGCAGCAGGCATGTATGACGGTATGGATGAAGCGGTTCAGACCATCGGCATTCCCAATGTGCTCGTTGTTAATGCGGATATGGATGAAGAGTTAGCCTATCAGTTGACGCGATTGCTGTTTGAAAATACGGATGAGCTGATTGCCGTTCACCCCGCGGCGAACGACACCACCGTGAAATTTACTATGGACTCCACGCCGGTGCCTCTGCACCCGGGTGCGCTTCGTTACTTCGAAGAAGTAGGCGCCGTTATCCCGGATCGTCTGCGCCCTTAACTGTGAATGGTGAACTAGCTATGCAAAGGCAATGCGGCACTGTTCTGTCACGCTTTGCGTTCGCCAAGCATTTCGGAACGGCTTTGTTGCTGATGTGTTTGCCTCTTGTCGGAGCCGGGGCATCTCCCGCTCCGGCGATTTCGTCTGACCGCCTTCAAGTTGTTACTGAGCAAGGCGAAATGCTGGTCGATATCGTTGTTCTACCAGGAAAGCGCTGGTGCATTGAGTGGAACCACTCGGTGAAAAAATTCGCCGTGCTGGACTGTTATCGAAACGTTGCCGGTGTGATGCAGTTAGAGCGAAGTCATCAGCCCGATTTTGCGGCGGGTTTAGGCCATACGGTAGGGCGGGGTGAGCAAGTCTCTGACGGAGAAGGCGGCTACTGGATCAATGAAATTGACGAGCCAGTGGTCAATAACCGATACGTTTTGCGTGTGGGCGCTGATGCGGTGAATCACCGTGTGGTATGGCAGGTAGACGGTCAACGTCGGGAAGTGAGTCTGAGCGACCATGCTTCGGGGCAACGCGTGACTGTTCAACTTGTCAAACCGGCATCGCCTAGCGTGAATTATAAGTAAGCCAGACAACGTCTGACGAGGACTTCATGAACGAATCCAAACAACCGCCGACCACAATGCCGAGGGAAAATGTGATTCAACCCCGCACGGTGTTGTGGGCCATTACTTTGGTGGCGGTGGGTCTTTCCCTGTTTCAACTCTATGCCGCGGGTCTTCAGCCCCTAGGGCTTTTTTATCAGCGCAGCATTCACCTGGCGCTCATTATGGTGCTGGCGTTTTTAATGTTTCCAGCCTTTGGCCCAACCCGTAAACGCGGGGTGATGGGATGGGGCTTGGACGCGATATTTTTAGCCGGTGCCGTACTGACGGGCGGCTATTTAGTACTCAATCTGGACGAGATTTTTAGCCGTGCAGGTTTTTGGAACAGCACCGATATTCTGGTCGGCTGTATTGCCACAGTGACTGTGTTGGAAGCCAGTCGCCGTGCGGTGGGTTTCGGTATGACCGTCATTGGCCTGTTGGCAATTGTATACGCGTTTGCCGGCCCGCGAGGCGAGCTGCCGTGGTTGGGCCAATGGATGCCGGGTATTCTGGAACACCGGGGCTATAACATTGATCGTGTTGCCGGGCAGCTCTATCTTGGGCAAGAGGGCATCTTTGGCTTGCCGCTGGGCGTGGCGGCGACCTATATCTTTATTTTTGTACTGTTTGGAGCCTTCCTGGAATGCACCGGTGCCGGTAAATTCTTTATTGATATGGCCTATGCAGCCACCGGTCGCCAGCGCGGTGGGCCCGCCAAGGCGGCGGTGCTAGCCTCGGCTGGCATGGGGTCTATTTCCGGTAGTGCTATTGCCAATGTGGTCACCACGGGCGCCTTTACCATTCCGCTAATGAAGCGGCTGGGTTATTCGGCCAAACAGGCAGGTGGTATCGAAGCCGCAGCCTCTACCGGCGGGCAGATTATGCCACCGTTGATGGGCGCAGGTGCCTTTTTGATTGCTGAGTACACCAATACGCCGTACTTGGAGATCGTTAAGGTTAGTATCCTGCCCGCGATTATGTATTTCGCCACGGTTTATCTGTTTGTGCACATCATTGCCCTTAAACAGGGTATGCAAGGGCTGCCCAAAGAAGAACTGCCGCAGATGCGTCAGGTAATGAGGGATGGCTGGCACTTCCTGCTTCCGCTGGCTATGCTGGTTTGGCTGCTGGCGATGAGTATGTCGCCGATGCGGGTGGGTTTCTACGCTGTGGTGACAATAGTGGCGGTAGCCGTGTTGCGCTACTCAGTGTGGTTTTTTGTGCTGGCGCCCCGGCAGGGTCAACCGGTGACAGTTATAGCCGTCAAAGATATTATGCGTGCTGGCTTGGCCAAGCTTATAGAAGGCTTAGAGCTAGGTGCGCGCAATGCGGTGGCGGTGTCTATGGCTTGCGCGGTGGCCGGGATTATCGTCGGGGTGGTTGGCCTGACCGGTTTAGGCCTGAAATTCTCCGCCATGATGCTGGCCTTTTCTGGCGGTAACCTTGTTTTAGCCTTGGTGATGGTGTTGTTGGCCAGCTTGGTTCTTGGCATGGGGCTGCCTGTAACGGCCAGCTATATCGTATTGATTGTGCTTGTGGGGCCTGCATTGACGGCTGAGTTCGGTGTGCCACTGCTGGTCGCGCATTTGGTGGTCTTCTGGTACTCCCAAGACTCCAATGTAACGCCGCCAATCGCCTTGGCAGGATTTGCCGGGGCGGCAATTGCGGGCAGTAAACCGATGGAAACGAGCTTCCAGGCGTGGAAGTTTGCCAAGGGGCTTTACTTGATTCCGCTGTTTATGGTTTTTAATCCAGAAATCATCATGGGTGGCCCCGTACTGTTGGTGGCTTGGAACGCAATCATTGCCATTCTTGCATTGGGTGCCTTTGCGGCAGCCTTGGAAGGGTATCTGTTTACCAGGATGTCGTGGCTGCCTCGTCTGGCTATTACTGCGGGAATTTTTGGTGTGTTTTACCCCAGTCTGATGACCGAAATTGCCGGTGTGGTGGTGATGGTGTTTGTTATCTCTGCTAATTGGCTGGCGAGCAAGCGTGAAGCGACGGCGATAGCAGTCAGTGGTTAATCGCTGGTCGGTAATGAGTATGTAAGACAGATTTATTGCCTGAAAAACCCAGACCCGCAAGTTACCGGTCTGGGTTTTTTTGTTTACTGCCTGAATTTTCTTTTTGGCTGCGAGCGAAGCGTTCTCTGTACTGGCTGGGTGTCAGCCCGGTCTGTTTCTGAAACATTCGGCGAAACGCACTGATATCCTCATAGCCAACTTGCCAGGCTATCCGCTCGATGGTTGTTGCGGTGTTTTCCAGTTTTTCCCGTGCTTTATGAACCCGTTGCTGCTGCAGGTATTCCGCCGGTCGCAGCCGTGTGGCTTTTATAAAACGACGGATGAACGTTCGCTCTGTAAGCGTTGCCATCGCCGCCATTTGCGCAATATTTAGTGGCTGGTCATAGGCTCGGTGAATATGATGTTGCACGTGAAGGATGGCCCGGTCGTTGTGGTCCAATACAGGTATGAAGCTGCGGTAGTAGCTTTGCTGGCGCGCGCCGGTATCAACCAGTAAAAAACGGCCCAATGCCTGCACCACCGTTGGTGGCACATAGCGCCCGATCAGGTGCAGCCCAAGGTCCATCCAGGACATTACTCCGCCGGCGGTCACGACGTCTGGATCTGTTAAAAGCAATGCATCGGTGTCCAACTCGATGGTTGGGTATGCACAGCGAAAAGCGCTTTCTAACTGCCAGTGTGTGGTGGCGCGACGCCCTTCCAGCAGGCCGGCTTGCGCCAGAAAAAAAGCACCCGCGCAGGCCGAACTGATGACCACGCCTTGCTTATGCCAAGTAGCCAGTTGGGCGCTGATGACAGGTTGCGGATCAAGATAAGCTTGGCCGTCGAGTATTGGCGGAACAATGACCAGGGCAGGGCGCGCAGCTCCGGAATCCATTGAAATAACGTGCTCCTGATCCAACTGCCAACGGGAAACGCTGAAGGTAATGTCAGGGGTGCTTTGAAATTCACCAAGAATGCGATTGGCACTCTGAAACAAGTCTATCAGCCCGTAAACGGCTGAAAGTGCGGTGCCGGGCACAACCAGGATTGCGACATTGACGGTTTGCAACATGTCAGTTTTTGCCTTTTTATTGTCAGTATTGCCACCCGCACAGGCTAACAGGGCAGGTTAGTATAAGCAGTATCAATCTAACTGGAGAGACACATGACCAAGACCGCCCTGATTATCGTCGATATGCAGAATGACTACTTTCCTGATGGAAAATGGACGCTGAACGGCGTTGAAGCGGCTGCTGAAAACGTTGCAAAGGTACTCGCTGATTTTCGCGAACGCCAGCAACCAGTGATTCACGTTCGCCATGAATTTGCATCCAGTGACGCTCCGTTTTTTGTGCCGGGCACTGACGGCGCCAACATTCGCGCCAGCCTGGCACCGGCAGACGGTGAATTTCAGGTTCTGAAGCACGAAGTAAACAGCTTCAAAGGCACCGAACTGCAAGCTTTGCTGCAGCGCGAGCAGATTACCAATTTGGTGATTGCGGGTGCGATGAGCCATATTTGCATCGACGCTATTACCCGTGCGGCTGGCGACCTGGGCTACGCCAACGTTGTTTTACACGATGCCTGTGCCACGCGGGAAGCCGAGTTCAACGGCGTTAAGGTGCCGGCGGAGCATGTGCACGCAGCGTTTATGGCCGGCTTGGCATTTGCTTACGCTGAGGTCATTACCACAGATGCGTTTTTGACACGGGCGTAGTGTGAGCTGTACCCGTAGATCATCACAAGGCTGTGAAAATTACTCATAGCATTCAGGCCTCCCCGGCTTGTTAAGGATTGCCAGCGTCGGTGGCCAGTATGTTGGCCTGGCGCTGGCTTTTTTTATTCTGCAGGCGCTTGTCTACGCACTGTTCGTCGTCGTTGAGTATCACCACGCATTCCAGGCATTGAATGCATTCGTCGTAATCAATTCTTCCGTCTTTGCGAATGGCGTTAATGCCGCAGGCGTTCTTGCAATGCTGGCAAGGGGTGCCACACAACTCCACCCGGTCCAGCCAGCTGAACAGCCTTAGCCGGCCGATGATCGCCAATCCGGCGCCCAGTGGGCACAGGTAGCGGCAATAAAACTTGTTGATAAACATCCCGATCACCAGCAATCCGACGGCGTAAAGCACAAACGACCAGTGACGTACAAAAAGCAGGGTGATGCTGGTTTTAAAGGGTTCCACTTCGACCAGCTTTTCCGCCAGCGTAAGAGAGTAAAAAGCCGTGCCCACCAAGCCGATCAGAATCGGGTACTTGATAAGAATCAGGCGACGATGCCATCGCTCTGGCACTTTGATCTGGCGCAGGCGAAGCTTTGCGCCCAGCCAGGCGGCCATCTCCTGAAGTGCGCCAAACGGGCACAACCAACCACAAAACAGGCCGCGGCCCCAGATGAACAGGCTGATAAAGGTATACACCCATAGAATGAAAATAACGGGGTCGAGTAAAAACACATTGAGAGAAAAACCATCCCAGATCGCCAGAAAAAGCGTGTAGATATTAACCACCGACAACTGGCCCTGAGCGAAAAAGCCAATGTAAAACAGGGTAAAAAACAGAAACCCCCAGCGAAACCGGTGTACTAGTTTTGGGTGACGGCTTAATGTCTTTTGGCGAGCGAAAAAAACCGTCAACACCGTGAGCGCCGTTAACAAAATAGCGATTTGCCACCAGCGCTGCTTCCAAAGACCAATCCATATAGGCTCGCGTTCATCCATAAACGACGGACCAGGTTCTACCGTTTCAAACAAATCCACGTTGAAGCGAACAGGCACGTCCATAATGGTGCTATCTCGCACCAGATGGTTACGGGCAAGTTCGATGTGAAAATTCAACGTGACATCGGCACCGGGACTAAAGCCAGCGCTTCCGCCTATGCGGAAGAAATTGTGGGCTGCCAGATCGGGCATGCCGGCGGCCTGCAGCTCCAGGCCCTGGCCGGATAGGTTCAAGTCGCGCATTTCCACGGCCAGCCCATTCTGACTCAGGCTAAGCCGCTCTGGATTGCTGCCGGGTATAAAGCTTTCGGATACATGGGGGAAGGCTCCGCCGGACAGCACCAGCATTACCTGCGCGCCCGGGTCTATATAAGCCATTAACTTTCGATAGCCCTGGTCTCCCAGCAGGTTGCGGCCTACCATAGGGGCGTTGATATAGCCGAAGAACAGCTCGGTGAAGGGTTCGTCGTCAGTCCCTTCAAAATCCTGGGGATAGTCCGCAAGTGGGCGGCCGAGCTCTGATTCAATGGCATCACGGCTTAGCCGCCAATGGCCAATATAGCTGCGTTCAAGCAGCTGTTGCCAGCTAAGCCTTTCAAAGAAGTCTGGTTTTGCCCGTGTTTGTGCGGCCTGCACAAAACCCGCCAGTTTGTTACGGGCCACTTTTAAAGCCGATGAAAGTAAGGTGTCATTGATAATAAGAACGGAAACAGTGGCTTTGCTGACACCGTCAAAATACACCGTATTTCCGTCACTGGTTCGCCCCGGCCGGCCGGTATTGGATGTGTTTATAATGATCTGTTCCCGTAGTGACTGCCCTTTGTATTGATTAACAAAGTCGAACAGAGGTTCTTCTCCCAGGCCGTGCAAAAACACCGGTTCGTGATGATTCAATACTTTTACGCCGGTAAAGCGGCCACGGGTGTCCATGCCAACCAGCATGCTGATGGGTTGTCCGGCGAATCCCTGAAGCGGGCTTAAATCAGTCGACTTGTAGGCATAGCCCAGCAGTTCTTGCAGCTGGTAAACGGGATACACCGGAAAGTCTGCTAACTTATCTTCAATAACCGTTGCCGACGGAAACAGTTCCTGTATCAGCGCCTTTTTGTCTTCAGAGAGTTCGGCCTGAGCCACGGAAAAACTGGCAAAGAAGAAAATAAAAAGGAGCGTGATGCGCCCGATCATGGGTGACTCCTATTATTTTTTTGGTCGTACACCCTATATTATTGGATTTAGGTTTTGGCTCAATGCGACCTCAGAGCCAGCCGTCTGCTACTTTAAGGCTAGTTTTTTAAAAAAAGAGGTGCTGATTAGTCCAGCCGAGTGTCTTTTGGCTAATGCTGTTCCCAGCACCGCAGACCCCGTCCGGATGAGGCGCCGCGAAACGGGTTGAGAATCCGAAAGCAGTGGGTGTCAATGTCGGCTTGATAGATTGCGTGCTTTTCCATTAGCCAGCTTTTATTGTTATCCTTAGTTGGCGTTATTATAGACATTAACCCAGACGTTGGTTAAGCAGTTAACGGTGAAATGATGACCAGTCGCCCCGAACAAAAAATCAGTTTAACAGGCAATTTTGTAGCATTGCTTGGATTGATTTTTGTTGTCTGGACATTGGTATCCGTTGCCCTTCCAGAACAGGGCAAACCGGCCGCAACCAACATTACGCTGGGCGACTGGCAGGGAACGGCGGAATCAACCGAGGGAGCATCTTCTCCCGGGGATGCGATACCGCAGCCTCCCACTATCGGCTTTCCGTCTCTGGCACTCACTTCCCATGCCCTTTACCTGTTGGCTTTTGAAAGGCCTCCTGCACGACTTCTCAGTTACCCCGGCCAGTCACAGGCGCCGCCCTCACTGCTTTAGACATTTGCGAATGCAGGATTTTACTTGCCTATATTCGGGCAAGTTGTGTCTGGCAAAATGAGCTTTAGCAAAGAGGAAACACCATGAGCAATCAATTGCATTTTATGGCTGATCAACCGGTCAGTGACCGCTATCGGCTTGCGTCCCGGGCGCAAAATACACTTGCCCACGACGATCTCGCAACAGAATTGTTGAAAGACTTTAACCGGCAAGACCCGCTAACCGTGCGTTCATCAGAGGATATTCACGCGATCGGGAAAAAGCTGGAGCTTTCCAGAGAAACCATGTGCGTGGTTATTAACCGAAAGGATGATGTGATCGGAATGCTGCACATGAAGGATTTGATCGGGTCCTTACCCATGAGCCTCGCCAGCCAGCGTAGAAGTTCCATTGCTGACCTGGTGGCGCAGGATGTTATGCGACCGGTTTGGAGCCTGCCAACGATTGGTTTCAGTAAGCTGCAAAGCCAGACCGTTGATGACTTACTGTCCATTTTCAGAGAGCTGCGTTCGGACTACCTTCTGGTAACAGAAACGGTTGCCGGTGAAGAAGGTAACGTTGTTCGCGGGCTCTTGTCTGCTGACGAACTCAGCCGGCGCCTTGGTGTGCAGGTGAACGCCGAATCTCGCCCTGAGTCATTCTCTGACATCGTTCATGCTGTTCGGAAAACCATGGGGTAAAACGCCCCATGGCGGTGAAAGTCGCGACAGACTTATTTAACCGCTTGTTGCCCCTTCGGGGGCTTTTTTTGTTTTGGCGTTCGTGTGCAGTGGTCGAAATGCTCTTATCCCAAAGTTCAGATTTCTAAGCCCTCCCAAATAAGCATGAAACCGGCTCCCCCGGCGGATACCTCGGTTATCTACGTTCGCCGATTATGGAGTTCAGGCGAAAGATCTCGCTTGCGGCGCCGTTAAATCAGCGCCTCGTTCTGAATGTCCAAACATACCCCGGGGGAATTATGAACAATAATAAAATCAGACGGTCAGGCCTGGTCATTGCGATGGCGGCTGCAATGGGAGCCAGTGCGGCGGCGAATGCGGCGGTAGAGCTGTATAACGAAGACGGCACTTCTTTTTCTGTTGATGGTTATTTCAACGCCTTTTACGTAAATCGTGACGACAACGTAAACAATACCCGCGACTCCCGCGTGAAAATGGGTTTCTTGCCCAACACCATCGGTTTTAATTTCGGCAAAAAAATGGGTGATCTGACCCTGGGCGGTCGTTCCTCATTCTGGACGTCGATCAACGACAGCCTGGATTCAGGAATCGATACTGCTATTGATGTGCGCCAGTTTTACGCCACCGTTGACGGCGATTTTGGTCAGGTGCTAATGGGTAAAGATTTTGGTCTGTACGCCCGCTCTAACATTTTCCTTGATGAAATCCTGATGGGCTTCGGCTCCCCAGGTACTGCGGGAGGTGTGTCATTCGGCAATATTCGCGCCGGCTATCCGTACCCGACACCGTCAGCCCAGATAACCTATCGCGCGCCGGAAATGTCCGGTTTCAATATTGCTGTTGGTGTTCTGGATCCTGCAGACACGGTGACCGGCACTGCAGCTGATGAGAACGCCGCACCGCGGTTCGAATCTGAGGTGACTTACGCCACCACTTTGAGCAACGTAGCGCTTACTGGCTGGGTGAATGGCCGTTATCAATCTGCGGAAAATGGTAGCAGCACCGTTGACAGTACTGGCGTTGGCTACGGCCTTAAGGCAGCGCTTGCAGGGCTGACTCTGGGGGCGTCTGGCTTTACTTCAAAGGGCGACGATCCGGTGTTGATTGGCAATACTGCGGTGACCGAAGACGACGCCGATGGCTTTTTGGTGCAGGGCGCCTACGCCTTTGGTGCGAACCGGTTGGTGTTGTCTTACGGTGAGACGGATTCCGAAATCCGAAGCTTTGAAACCGAGAGTACTACCTTCGGTTTCTTCCACGATGTGAACAGCAATTTCAAGCTGGTGGCAGAATACAACATGTTTGAAGAGCGGAATCGCACGACCGGTGCCACCACCACCGACGCGGACACCATCGCCCTTGGCGCGGTTGTCACCTTCTAAAAACGCCTCACCAGAAGCGGTGGAGCCATGGCTCTGCCGCCTTGCTTGGGTTGCTGGCTAGAACTAAAGTGCTGGTTTTCTGATGGGTGCATCGACCTTGCCGTTCGACATTGATAAAGGAGTTTTCTAATCAATGACCTACGAACATTTTGGTGCTCCTATAAAAAGCACTGAAGTTGCATTGGCGAACCGGCCGCAGTCCGTAGAATTATTAGGACGTTCTTTTTCTGCGGAATTGTCCCCTATGCAGCCAGTAACGACTCTGCCCGCTGTTCGTGTTGCCAGTACCTGCCTTCGCGAGCCGGCTCTGGCGGCGAACAGTCTTGCCAGCCAGCTCAGCCACTCACACCTGGGATGCGTTCTGTTTTTCTGTTCTGCAGAGTACGACCTAGAGAAGCTTGGGCCGGCTTTGCAGAAGGTGTTTCCGAATATTCTTCTGTCAGGTTGTACCTCGGCAGGTGAAATTACCACTCGTGGTTACGATCGGGGGTGTATCACAGCCATTGGTTTCGATAGCCGTTTCTTCTCGATCGACTGCGCGCTGATTCGCGAAATGGACCGGTTTTCGCTCCTTGATGCTCAAAACGTTATTGATGGCCTGCTAACGAACTGTCGTAACGCGCGTCTGGCACCCATCAAAGGCAATACGTTTGCCATCACCTTATTGGACGGGCTTTCAAGCCGTGAAGAGTTGGTGCTTGCCACGCTTAATGCAGCACTCGGCAGCATTCCGCAATTCGGTGGATCGGCAGGCGATGACGAGCGCCTCTCCAACACTCATGTATTTCACGACGGCCGCTTTCATGCTGGCGCTGCCACGGTGATGTTGGTAAACACGCCTTTAGACTTCCGGGTATTTTCCAGTCATCACATGAAAGAAGGACAGGAAAAGCTGGTGGTCACCCGTGCCTGTTCAGACAGCAGAACGGTGTATGAACTAAACGCCGAGCCTGCCGCAGATGCCTACGCCCGAGCGGTTGGCGTTGCTACCAGCGAGCTAGACCGCACCGTATTCGCGCTGCGGCCGTTGGGTGTGAAAGTCGGCGGAAACTATTTTGTGCGCTCCATTCAATGCGTTAATCCTGATAAAAGCCTGACGTTTTATTGCGCAGTCGAGACCGGGATTGTGATGACGTCTATGGAGCCGCAGTCGCTGCTAGACAGCGTGCGGGAACAGCTTGAAATCTCCGAAAATATTGTTGGGCCGCCATTAATCACCATCGGCTGTGATTGTTTTCTACGCCGCCTTGAAGCCGAAGTAACCGGTAAGGCAGAGGCGGTGTCGGCGTTTTTACGGCAGCACAAGGTGGTTGGTTTTAACAGCTACGGCGAGCAGTTTAACGGTATGCACATTAACCAGACATTTACGGGGGTGGTGATTGGCCAGCCTGATGCCGGTTCTTTGTAACGATCAGGCGATCCCGAACACGGCGCTGATTCGACGTATTGATCTGCTGGAAGCTGAAAATGAGCGCCTGCGCAAAATTCGCGATGCGCTGATTGTCAGGGTGGAATCTGGAACGGCCCAAAAACCTGAACCTTACGCTGCGTTTGAGCACTCGGTGGTGCTGGCGGAACAAGTGCGTGAACGCACAGAAGCGTTGAATGACGCGATGGACGAGCTCCGTAACAGCAATAAGGCGCTGAACCGCGCTCGCGAAGAAGCGGAAACAACCCGTCAACGTCTTAGCGACGCCATTGAGAGCATCGCGGATGGGTTTGTGTTGTTTGACCATCACCATCTGCTGGTTCAGAGCAACAGCCGCTTTCGCAGTTACTGGCGCCATGCCGGCGTTGCCATGCCCACTGCGGGCACCAGTATCGAAACCGTTCGGGAGCTGGCATTCGCGTCGGGTTTGATTGTGGAGGAACACCGCGAGCCTGATTCAGAGGGCGTTGTGTTTTTGCTGTCCAATGACCGATGGGTGCAAATGACCGAAAGACCCACCCGAGAGGGCGGTCGGGTAGTTCTGTATTCCGATATCACCGATGTGAAAAACAGCGAAATGGCGCGACGAATTAAAGCGCTTGAAGAGAGCGAACGCTGGATTCGCGTGGTGACCGACCATGTGCCGGCGTTGATTGCCTATGTGGGCGCTGACTTGACCATTCAGTTCTGTAACCAGGTTTACGAAGCTTGGTATGGCCGCAACGGCGAGTCGCCTCTAGGCAAGCGCCTTGACCACGTGCATTCCGACGAGTTCTATCAGCGTCTGCTACCGCAGATGTTAGAGGTGCTGGCGGGTCATAATGTTAACTTCGAATTTGAAGAAACCGGTGAGGAAGGCCAAGTCCGGCATATGCTGCGTTCTTACGTGCCGAACTTTGACGAACAAGGCGATGTTGTCGGCTTTTTTGTGCTCATTCGCGATATTACCGAACGTCGTAAAACGGCACTTGCCCTAGAGCAGGCCTATGATGATCTTGAGTGCCGCATCAAGGAGCGCACGTCGGCTCTGACCGAGGCGAAGCAGGAAGCGGAACAGGCTAACCTGTCAAAAACCAAATTTTTGGCCGCTGTCAGCCATGATTTACTGCAACCCCTGAATGCCGCCAGGCTGTTCACCAGTGCCTTATTAGAGCAATCGTTTGGCCCGAGAGCCGAGGGCCTGGTGCGCTCGGTCAGCACCTCTTTGGATGACGTGGAAAGTCTGCTGGGTACTTTGGTGGATATTTCCAAGCTGGATGCCGGCGTGATCAAGCCAGACGTAACCGCGTTTGATCTGCGTGATTTGTTGAATAATATCGCCCGTGAATGCCAGCAAATGGCCATTGCTGTAGATCTTGTTCTGGACTTTGTGCCGTCTTCGGCCGTTGTGGAGTCCGACTCCCAGCTATTGGCCCGCATTCTGCGAAATTTTCTGACCAACGCTATTCGCTACACCAGCAGTGGCCGAATTTTGCTTGGCTGCAGGCGGCAAGCGGGGCACGTGCTGGTGCAAGTTTGGGACACTGGGCCAGGCATTCCGCACGATAAACTCGGCGAAATTTTCCAGGAATTCAAACGAATTCGCCCGGAGGGATCACGCCCCGACAAAGGGTTGGGCCTGGGCCTGGCCATTGTGGATAAAATTGCGCGGATGTTAGACCACGACATTACGGTGTCGTCGGTGGAAGGCAAAGGTTCGGTGTTCAGTGTGCGCGTACCTTTGGGGCAATTGCAGCCTAGGTGTACAACCACTGAAGTGCAGCACGTGGCAGCCCGACATGGCATGGAAGGCGCTAGGATTTGGGTCATCGATAACGATCGCGCTATCTGCGACGGCATGAAAACTCTGTTGGAAGGCTGGGATTGCCGGGTAACCTGCGCCATTTCACTGGCAGATCTGGAGCGCCAGCTTGATCCGGTGACCAGCCCGGTGGACCTGATACTGGCGGACTATCACCTTGATAACGACGAAACCGGAGTGGATGTTGTGGCGAGCGTTAATAGTCGACGACATGACCCGGCTCCGGTGGTGATGATTACTGCCAACTACACGAACGAACTGAAGCAGCAAATCCGTGACTTGGGTTACGTGCTGATGAACAAGCCGGTCAAGCCATTGAAACTCAGAAGCACGCTAAACCATCTGATTGGAGGGCCAGAGTGAATGGAGCGCTGAAATCATCACGCAACGGGGCGGTGCTTGGTCTGTAAACTCTGTGAAGCGGGTGGCTAGCGCTTCAAATATTGACTGAAGTCCACATCGCTGGCGGATAAAATAGCCTGCACCCGGTTGTGTACGCTGAGTTTGCGCAATATTGCAGAAACGTGAGCCTTAACGGTGGTTTCGGCAATGTTGAGGTTGTAGGCAATCTGTTTGTTGGATTCGCCCTTGGACATTCGTTCCAGTACCAGTAACTGGCGCCGGGTCAGAGAGTTGAGCAGCTCTGGGGAAACCGGATTGTCATCATTACGTCGGCGCCGGCCCGAGCTTTCTTTGCCGGTGCGGATGATGTCAGAGGGCAGATACACGTTGCCGTTGAGTATTTGTTGAATGGCTTCTGTCATCTTAACCCGGGGCGAAGATTTGGTGATAAAGCCCACGGCGCCGTAGGTGATGGCTTGCAGCACCACCTGTTTTTCTTCCTCGGCTGACACAATCACCACCGGAATGGTGGGCGCTTCGTTGCGCAGTGTAATCAACCCGTTCAGACCGTGCATGCCGGGCATATTCAGATCCAGCAGAATCAGGTCGAGATCGTCGTTTTCTTTGGCGATTATCAGCGCACTGTCCAGGTCGTCGGTTTCGAGGATCTCGCTGCCTTCGAAACCTGACGCGATAACACTGCTGATTGCTTCCCGGAATAGTGGGTGGTCATCGGCAATCAGGATTTTGTAGGCTGGCTCCATGAACGTTTCTACCTGTTTTTTTTCGTCAGTGAGAACTGCTGCAGGTTCATCATAGCGGGTTTCAGGCGAATGTGTGGCATGCGGCTTGGCAAGCATAGCGATTCCTGGGCGGCGAGTTTCCTGCGGCCAATGTGGCCTGCGGACCTCTGGTTGTTATTGTAATAAGCCTATTACACGTTATGTCGTTGTTGAGTTGAATGCGACCATCGCACCAAAAAACAGACACCAAAGTACAATATTTGCGAGTCGCTCTGGTTCGTATTGTGTGGAGATGAATAAACCACAACGAAATTTGCGTTTTTCGGTACTTACTGGCATCGCTATGCTGGTCACGATTCAGTGTTTTGGATCGATTGCCCAGGCGGAATCCATAAAATCAGATCCAGAACTGCCTGAACTGTCGGTGAGTGTGTTGCAGTTTGGTACGGCGCACTGGGAGCTGGACCACATCGTTCATCAGCAGCTGGACCGCAAGCATGGCTATCGCCTGGCTTTGAAGGTGGTTGCTAACCTTTCGGCATCGCATCTTGCCGTTGTCAGTGGTTCAGCGAACGCTGCTGTTGCCGATCTGCTTTGGGCACAGTCACGGTATCAGGCCGGAAGCCCCTATCTGTACCTACCTTTTTCATCCCAGATTGGCGACATTGTGGTGTCGGAAAGTTCTGGCGTTCGCAACCTGGCCGACCTTCAAGGCCTGCGTATTGGCGTAGCGGGAGGTCCAGACAGCAAGGGCTGGGTGCTTCTGCAGAAGGTGGCTTCCCAACAGGGTATCGACCTTGCAGGTTCGACCGAGGTCCAGTTTGCTGCACCACCGTTGCTGAGCCAAGGACTCAAAAGGGGGCAAATGGATGCCATAGTTACCTACTGGCATTTTGCTGCTCGATTGAAGGGAGAGCACGGGGAAGAGGGAGGCTGGCGTTCGGCTTTTGGTATGACCGATTTGCTGGTTGCCATGAACCTGGACCCCAGTTTGCCCGTTCTGGGGTATGTGTTTCCGGAAAAATGGGCAAACCAACACAAAGAGCTGATTGACCGTTTTGCCGGTTCGGTTGCTGAAGCAAAAGCAGAGCTTGCAGCCCGGCCGTTAGCCTGGGAGCGGTTACGGCCACTTCTTCAGAATCCGGAGGCTGGCGTATTCAGTGCTCTGCGAGACGGTTTCATTGCCGGAAACCCGGAACCTCTGACGGACGATCGCATTGCTGACTTAAGAGAGTTGTTGGTTCTGACGGGTGCCGATGCGGGATCGTTTATGCCCGCGCGCCTGTTTTATCGGCCGCAGCCATGACCAACGGTGGAGGCGCTTCGAAACCGGGGCGGCCGCCGATATGGACCTACTGGATTGTATTGCCATCGGTGCTTGTGCTGTGGGCGCTGGTATCGGGGCTGATCCAGTCGCCGCTGTTACCGTCGCCATCGGATGTGCTGGACAGCCTGATGCGGGAAGCCAATTCCGGTGATCTTTGGTACCACCTGTCCGCCACCTTGCGCAGGGTGGTGTTGGCGTTTTTTCTAGCGATGTCGCTGGGTATTCTGATCGGCCTGGCAATGGGCCGTTCAATCTTCATTAATGCTCTTTTCGATCCGCTACTGGTTTTGCTGCTGAACCTGCCTGCATTGGTTACCATCATTCTGATGTACGTCTGGTTTGGTCTCGTTGAGTCGGCAGCGATCATGGCCGTGGTCATCAATAAAGTTCCCAACGTTGCCGTAACAGTGCGCGAAGGCGCCCGCAGCCTGGACTTCCGGCTGGAGGATATGGCAACGGTTTATCGTTTCAGCCGTTGGCAGCGGTTCCGCGACGTTTGGGTGCCGCAATTGTTTCCCTACCTGATGGCTGCCACCAGGGGTGGCCTGGCCCTGATCTGGAAAATCGTGCTGGTGGTGGAATTGCTGGGCCGTTCCAGCGGGGTGGGTTTTCAGCTCCAGATGGCTTTCCAGATTTTCGACGTGGCCGCCATTCTCGCCTATAGCCTGGCATTTATTACTGTGGTCCAGCTGATAGAGCTGGCTATTCTGCAACCGCTGGAGCGCCGGTGCAGCCGTTGGCGCCAGCCGGAGCATGCCCATGCTTGAACTGTGCATTGCTGGTCGCGATTTCGCTCAGCCGGTGTTGGGTGAAATCGCCACTGTGGTGAAGCCTGGCGATCGTATTTGCCTGCTTGGTCCCTCCGGTATCGGCAAAACCACCTTGCTGAACGCCATTGCCGGGCTGGATTCGAGTGTGCCGGAAAGCGCCATTATTGGCCGCCGGGAAGTTCGAATTGGGTACTTGTTCCAGGAGCATCGTCTGTTGCCCTGGCGCAGCCTGAGGGCCAACTTGGAGCTTGTGGGGGTCTCGGCGCAAGAGGCTGACGACTACCTTGCCCGGGTAGGTTTGGCCGGTTACGGCCACTATCTGCCTGATCAGCTATCTCTGGGTATGGCCCGTCGCGCCGCATTGGCTCGGTGCCTGGCGGTCAAGCCCGAGTTGCTGCTGCTAGACGAACCTTTTGCGTCTCTTGACCCGGTTATGGCGGGTGACCTTAAACAGCTGATTGCGGGAATTCTGGATGCCAATCCCGCCATGGCGATGATTTGCGTGACCCACGATGGTGGGGATGCCGCAACGCTGGCCAATCGACTGTGGTATCTCGATGGCGCGCCGGCGCGGCTGCAGTGGGATGGAGCGATTGAACAGCCCGGCCAGATCCAGCGTCTGTTAGGAAAACTAAGAGAGTCTGAACGAGCGGGCTAGACAAAAGCCTGGGTATTAAGCGTTGAATACAGCCCAACATTCAGGCTGGTTTAGTGCCCAGTATTTTTGTTCTCTGTGGCCGGAAGCCCGCCGTGGCCAAAATGACCAGCACCACGGTAACCCCTGTACTCACACCCCAGGCTAACGGACTCCACTGCAAGTAAAGCGAGAAACGAATGGCTTCCACCGCATGGGTAAACGGGTTGAATTGGCATACCCAATATAGCCAGGGGCTGGCTTCGTTCATGCGCCACAGCGGATACAGTGCCGAAGACATAAAAAACATCGGGAAAATGACAAAGTTCATTACCCCGGCAAAGTTCTCCAGTTGCTTGATCCAGGTAGCAATCAGCAGTCCCAGCGCGCCCAGCATCAAACTCGTCAATATTAATGCCGGCAGCACGGCAAGGTAACCCCACGTTGGCGGTTCCACATCCACCAACAAGGCGATAAACAAGAATATATACACCTGAATCACCGACACTACGCCCATAGCCAACAGTTTTGTGATCAGCAGGAAGGGCCGCGGCAGGGGGCTCATCAATAGCACCCGCATGCTGCCCAGTTCGCGGTCGTACACCATCGATAGCGCGCCCTGCATGCTGTTGAACAGAATGATCATGCCGCACAGCCCCGGTGCAATGTAGGTTTCGTAGGTGATGTAGGTTTGATAGGGCGGAATAATGGAGATACCAAGGACGGCTCGAAAACCGGCGGCAAATACCACCAGCCAAAGCAGTGGGCGAACTAACGCGCTGGCAAATCGGGTGCGTTGTTGCCAGAAGCGCAGCCATTCACGGGTTTGAATGCCGGCAAAGCAATGCCAGTAGGCTGCGGGTTTCATGAGCCAACTCCGGTGAGCAATTCAAAGGTTTCAGCCAGGGTAGTGGTGCCTGCCCGGCTGCACAATTCTTGCCCGGGGCCATCTGCCAACAGCCTGCCCTGGTGCAAAATCATGACTCGGTCTTGTGCCGCAACCTCTTCGATCAAGTGAGTGGCCCAAAGCACCGTCAGATTATCGTCTGCGCACAGTTGTCGCACGTGGTCGTTCAACGCCTTGCGGCTAGCGATGTCCAGCCCCGCGGTGGGTTCATCTAAAAGCAGCAGTGTCGGTTGATGCAGCAAAGCGCGGGCAATTTCTACCCGGCGCCTGTGGCCGCCATTCAAGGCCCTTACGGGATCGTTGGCCCTGTCCAGCAAACCGAAGCGCTCCAGTTCCTGGTCGCCTCGCAGCCGCGCCTGTTTGCGCGAAAGCCCATGCAGCGCACTGTGATACATCAAGTTCTGGCGCACCGTTAAATCAAGATCCAACGCATTTTGCTGAAACACCACGCCAATTTGGCGCATCACCTCGGCGGGGTGTTTTTTCAGTGATTGCCCGGCGAACAGGATGTCACCCTGCTGCAACGCCAACAGCCGGGTCAACAAGCCGAAAAGGGTCGACTTGCCAGCCCCGTTGGGACCCAGCAGGGCGTGGAAACGCCCGTTGTCGAGGGCAAAGCTGATGTCGGTCAGTACCGGTTTTCTGCCGTAGCAAAAACCGATATTCCGTGCTGCCAGTGTCATGAGTTTGGGTCGATAACCACACCCCAAGGGTAGCGGCCTACTTTGATG
>Ga0314774_1000184_pt1 | contig 55672 bp, 56 predicted proteins | sample MetaGCBIA2018_FD_204515 | JGI IMG/M metagenome (GOLD analysis project Ga0314774, IMG submission 204515) | Cryopeg brine microbial communities from Beaufort Sea near Barrow, Alaska, United States - CBIA 2018 | ecosystem: Environmental > Aquatic > Marine > Coastal | place: USA: Alaska | collected... | reverse complement strand
CGGCTCGTTGTGTTTGAATAAGACCTATTCAAAAAACCAACGCTCTCTTTAACGGAAATTGATATCTTTTTTGGCATCCTACAATATACAACTTATTAAAGTAAATTCAAAGGCTCAATGGTATAAATAGGGAATTACATAGTTACGAAAATGATCCTCCAGTCAAAAGATAGATCCAAAGTCACTTTGCTATCGTTAATGTAAAATATATGGGTCTGCTTTTAAACTTTAGTACCTAATGCGGCCAATCACACTTTTTAGCATGCAATGGTTATAAATAAAAAAACAGCCCCAAAATTTGGGGCTGTTTTAAGTTTTAAGTTTTAAAATATTGTATTGTGATTTACATGCCTGGCATAAGCACCGTATCAATTACGTGTACAACGCCGTTAGATTGATTTACATCCGCCGTTTTAACGGTCGATGTGTTTCCATCAGCATCTTTAAGAACCACTTTATCACCATCTAGCATTGCAGTTAACATAGCACCGTTTACTGTGGCGAACTCTGCTTTACCATTACCTTTATTGATCGCTGCTATAATATCTGCAGCGTTCATTTTACCAGCAACTACGTGATATTTAAGAATATCCTGCAATTTGGTTTTATTTTCTGGTTTCAGTAACGTTTCTACGGTACCGGCTGGCAAATTATCAAAGGCATCGTTAGTAGGGGCAAATACAGTAAATGGTCCATTGCCCTGAAGTGTTTCCACAAGACCAGCTGCTTTCACCGCTGCAACAAGAGTGGTAAGATTATTGGCTTTTGAGGCATTTTCAACAATGGTCATTTTTGGTGACATCATTGCACCACCCACCATTTTCATCGCATCATCCTGCATAGCATCTTTATCCTGCATGACCATATCTTGGCTGTTTTCCATATCTTCTTGCATACCTTGTTTGGTATCGCTCGCCATTTGTTCGGTTTGATCCATGGCTTGGCTGCTATCCTGATTCATTTGGTCTGCACGGTTTTGGGCGACCTTTTTTTGGTCACCACAAGAAAGCGCAGTCAATGCTAAAGTACTGGCCAAAATAGTAAAAGGTATTATTTTAGTAATCTTCATAATTATAGTAATTTTATTAAGTTATTACTAATATAACGCTATTTACATCCCTACGGTTTTCAGATTGTGAAAGCTTTGGGAAGGACTTAACACGAATAGCCAAGTCAGGATTGCACACATCGCGTTTTAAGTTCGTTAACGATTTTGTCGGCGTGCTGCCTTGTGTTTTCTATGAATAAGGTACTGGTATCCATGCCTGCATTGATCACGCCGGCCACAAAAACATTTTGCATAGGTGTTTCTAAAGTCTCTGGATCGTGAATGGGTTGTCTCTGATTTTCTTCATCTATGGGAAGGCCCAACTGTTCAAAAAGAGAATAATCTGGGGTATATCCTATCATTGCGAGCACAAAATCATTATCTAGCTCAACGTCGCCTTCTGGAGTTTTTAGAATAACGCTTTTAGGCTTAATTTCCTTTACTTCGGTATTAAAATAGGCTTTAATTGAGCCTTCCTTGATCCTGTTTTCAATATTGGGTTTAATCCAGTATTTGGTTTTTTTGTAAATCTCGCTCCCGCGGATGGCCATAGTCACGTGCGCTCCTTTATAATAGGTTTCCAAAGCTACATCACATGCTGAATTTGCCGCGCCGATGACTAAGACATCCTGATCTACATAAGGATGCGGACTATCATAAAAATGCTTCACTTTAGGCAGATTTTCACCCGGAATGTGCAGTTTTCTAGCAGTATCGTAATACCCGGTGGAAACAATGACAGCTTCGGTCCTAAAATCGCCTTTTGACGTTTTGAGCACATACGCATCGCCGTCTTTTTCCATACGTTCAACCGCAGTATAAAGATCAATGTTAAGTTTCCAGCTATCATGTACCCGTCGGAAATATTCCAGCGCTTCTTTACGCGTAGGCTTATCACTGTGGGAAACAAATGGAACCTCCCCTATTTCCAGTAGATTTGAGGTAGAAAAAAAAGTCATTTGTTCGGGAAAATGATATAGCGAATTTACAAGCACTCCCTTTTCGAGAATAACGTAATCCAGATCCGCTTTTGTGGCAGCGATACCGCAAGCAAGGCCTATGGGACCGGCCCCTATAATTATAAGTTGATGTGTTTTCAAAGCAATTTGTTTTTTTAGTTTCGGCCTTCGGCCAAAACCATAAAGTTAATCAATCAACTACCTCAGGACAAACCTGCAAAGTAGGATTTCAAAATAATTTTTGAATTTCAACCCAGAGGATGAATGAACAAAATCCACTGGTGGGATTTATTACCTATTGCGCCAAAAAAATGGGGTAAACAGGATAAGTACGGTAAAGAGTTCCAGCCTTCCTATAAGCATTAAAAATGAGCACCACCATTTACCTAATAGTGGCAGGGAATCATAGTTGTTTACCGGTCCTAAATTACCGAATGCAGGCCCAACGTTACCCAGCGCCGAAGCTGCCGTACCCAGCGCCGTTTCAAAATCAAGGCCCATAAAACCCAGTCCACAGGCACCAATGATCCACGACAATAAATAGAGGATAAAAAAAGCAAGAACATTGTAAATAATCTCCTTTGGCACCGCCCGGCCATTATAACGAACTGGCAAAATAGCATTGGGGTGCAAGGTGCGTTTAAACTCGAGCAAGCCGTTTCTGATAATGAGCAAATGCCTTACAATTTTTATGCCCCCAGCAGTAGAACCCGCAGAGCCACCCAAAAACATCAAGCCGAAAAAAATCACTGTAACAGATGATGCCCATAAGGTATAATCTGCAGTTACAAAACCAGTGGTGGTCATTACCGTAAGTACCTGAAAAAGACCATGACGTATTGCGCTTTCATATTCACCAAAAACCATAGGATGATTAATGGAGGAGATGGAAACATCTGCTTGCCAGATAATGATTATTGATGTGATTGTGGCAAAACCAAAAACAAAGGTAGTGTACAGTTTGAATTCTTCATCTTCCCAGACGCGTTTCAGCTTTCCTTTAAAGGCAAAATAACTCAGGACAAAGTTGGTTCCCGCCAGAAACATAAACAGCATTACAATATATTGAATAGCAGGCTTATCGTTCCAATAGGCCATACTCGCATTTTTTGTACTAAAACCACCCGTGGAAAGTGTACTCATGGCATGGTTGATCGCATCAAAGAAGGTCATCCCAGCGATTTTAAGAAAAATGGTCTCCAGAACGGTATATCCAAAATAGATAAGCCATAGTCTCTTTGCGGTATCTGTGATGCGCGGGTGCAGTTTATCTGCGCTGGGGCCGGGAGCTTCGGCGGCGAAAAGCTGCATCCCACCTATTCCCAAAAGCGGCAATATGGCAATGGCCAGTACAATGATTCCCATACCTCCTATCCAATGCGTCATACTCCTCCAGAAAAGCACACCGTATGGTACCACCTCAATATCATTAAGTATCGTGGCGCCAGTAGTAGTATAACCACTTATGGTTTCAAAAAAAGCATCTGTAAATAACGGGATGGAATTGGTAAATAAATAAGGTAGACAACCACTCAAGGACATGAAGATCCATCCGAAGGTGACTACGATATAACCTTCCCTACGCTGTATTTCCTTTTTCCGGTCACGGGTGAGAAACATCATAAGCGAACCCACAAACATAGTGAGCAACGCCGCCGCCGAAATCTGCATAGTGACGTCATAACCGTCATAGATAAAGCCAAAAACGGCTGCAATCATCATAAAACCGCCATTAAATAGCAGTAAAACACCCATAAGGTGAAATATAATCATGTAATTTAATCTCGGCACGGCGACGTATTAAATGAACATTCGTTCTACTTTGTTTACCGAACGCAACAAGCAGCACATTACGATGCGGTCTCCCACTTTTATCACGTGATCTCCCAAGGCTATTATGCCCTTACCGTCACGTACTATACCACCAATGGTGGCCGCTCTGGGAAAATCCAGATCTTTGATACGCTTACCAATTACCTGCGAGTTTGGTTTGGCTATAAATTCCAGAAGTTCGGCGTTCATATTGTTGAGCTTAGTCATCGCAACGACATCACCCTTTCTTATATATCTGAAGATATTGTTTGCCGCCAGCAATTTTTTATTGATCAGCGTATCTATCCCAATACTATGGGAAAGCTGAAAATAATCGATGTTTTCGACTAAAGCGATGGTTTTTTTTACACTTTTTGATTTGGCCATGAGACATGACATGATATTAGTCTCACTGTTTCCGGTCACGGCAATAAAAGCATCCATATCGTAGATGTTTTCTTCTTCAAGTAATTCTACATTACGCCCGTCACCATTAATAATAAGTGCCTTGGGAAGTTTTTCGGCAAGATCAATGGCCTTTTCTCTATCTTTTTCTATAAGTTTCACCTTAAAATTATGGGAACAAAGATCCCTGGCCGTTTTATAGCCTATTTTACTACCGCCCAAAATCATGACGTGCTTGATCTCCTGTTTCAGTTGGCCGGTAAGTTTATAGATTTCCTCTACCCCGCCCTTTACGGTCATAAAATAAACCTGATCTCCTTCTTTAAAAACAGTATCACCTCTGGGTATAAGTGTATACTGGGTGCCGGTACGTTGTATGGCAATGGGCATAAAGCGCAGCTCGGGAAAAATTAGGGCTGCTTCCTTAACGCTTTTCCCTACAAAAGAGGCCGTGCGCGATAAAATCGTACCCACCATAGTAAGCGCTCCTCCTTCAAACTCGTAGCTGTCATTAAAGGCAGACTGGTTAAGTAGCAGTTCTATCTCTGAAGCGGCAAGGCTTTCTGGGGAAATCAGCTCATCAATACCGAACTGCTTAAAGCCCACCATATCCTGGTTTTTAATAAACTCTGTATTCGAGATCCGGGCAATGGTACGCTTTGCGCCCATTTGTTTGGCAAGTACGCAAATGGTGATATTTGTGGTTTCGCTCGCAGTGACAGCTATGATCAGATCTGTCCTATCTATCTGCGCGTCCCGCAATGTTTTTATTGAAGTGGAATCCCCACGTATGGTACGTATATCTAAATGCGTTTCGGCATAAGCAATACATTCTTTATCATTATCAATTAGGGTGATGTCCTGGGACTCAAATGAAAGCAGTTTTGCCAAATGAAAACCTACTTCGCCAGCTCCCGCAATGACTATTTTCATAAAATTCTTTAAAATAAAACTTGCCAAAGATACATGATTTAACCGCAACAACTTGACAATATGAAGACTGTTTAAAAACTGTCGCTATCTCACAACAAATCTTATATTTGCCATAAAACTGCCCATGTCAGAACATGTAAATCCATATAAAGACTCAGACCGTTCTAAAAAAGAACAGGTAGAGCAGATGTTTGACACCATTTCTGGCGAATATGACGGTTTAAATCGCGTTATTTCCTTTGGAATTGACGTAAAATGGCGTAAAAAGGTGGTAAATCTGGTGAAAGAAATTCAACCAGAACGTATTCTTGATGTGGCCACCGGTACCGGTGACCTGGCGATACAAATGGTTTCTACGGGCGCCAGCGAAATTATAGGTCTTGATATTTCTGCCGGAATGCTGGATGTGGGCCGAAAAAAAATCGCTCAGAAAGGTTTTGAGAATAATATCGAAATGGTACAGGCCGATAGTGAAAATCTGCCCTATGAAGATGGTTATTTTGACGCTATAACGGTCGCCTTTGGCGTGCGTAACTTTGAGCATCTAGAGAAGGGACTTTCCGAAATCTTTCGCGTGTTAAAACCAGGCGGACTTTTTGTGATTCTAGAAACTTCAGTACCTACAAAAACGCCTTTTAAAGAGGGATATTCCCTATATTCTAAGCATTTATTGCCCTTAATAGGCAAAGTTTTTTCAAAGGATAAAGATGCATATGCCTATCTTAGTGAGAGCGCATCTGTTTTTCCTTACGGGGAAGCCTTAAACAATATTTTGAGAAAAACGGGGTTTAGTAAAGTGCAACATGATCCACAAACTTTTGGGGTCGCAACGATCTATACTGCTTCAAAATAACTGCATGAAAAAAATAATAGTCTTTTTTTTATTCCTTTTCTGTGCCCAGATGGGGAATGCCCAATTATTTAGCAAAGAACGACTCGCCAACCTCGAGAATTTTGATAAACAGCAGTGGACGTGGGGTTTCTTTTTTGGAGTCAACAATTATGATTTTAAAATTGACTATAAGAACTATCAGGAACATGATATTCTGGTCAATCAAAGCCTTGGGTTTAATGTGGGACTACTGGGCAATATGCGCATCAATGATTATTTTGACCTGCGCTTAGAACCCGGACTCACATTCACTAGAAGAGAACTGCTTTTTCCGGGGGAATTTCCCACCGAGCAAGCCGCCATACGGGAAAGCAATTCTACCTACATTCACGTACCCTTGCTGCTCAAAGTTTCCACTAAACGATTGAATAACATTAAACCTTTTATTATGGGTGGGGTGAGCTATTCCTACAACTTGTCCAGTAATCAGAATAATCCCGACGATAATTTTGATGGCCAGTTTAGGATGAAGAACAACACCTATTATTATGAAATGGGTATTGGCATCGATTTTTACCTCTATTACTTCAAATTCACGCCGAGTATACGCGGGGTTTTCGCCTTAAATGACGAACTCGTACGCGATGAACCTACGGCTACCCCTAGTCCCTACACGGGAAATATTGACAAATTAGCTACACGGGGAATCTTTATAAACTTGACGTTTCAGTAAAATGGGATTTTGAGGTTAAAGGAAAGGGGTTGTCTTTCGTTCAACCTCAATCGCGTTTCCCACTTTTTTTTAAGGTTAATCAGTTGGAGCAGTAACAATTGAATTAGTTTTCGATTCTTTCTATGGTTTGTCTGAATAGGTTCAATAAGAATTCTAATTTCTTGGCATCACCTGAAGCAGTAAATCTTTGATTCTCAATTTTTACACCATACCAATCGTGTTTTCCATTTTCATTGAGGATCCATTCTATATTAATATGAGCTAATGAGGTATTGCTTATGTCGATTTCGACTTCCCATCCTGGATTGGCCAAGTTGGTTATCTGAATAACTTCACCTTTTTCCCAATCCCCGTTACAGTTATCCTTAAACCATTTTTGTATCCAGTCTAAAATTTCCATTTGCATTCAATTATTAAAAATTATTATTATTATTATGGTTGCTAATTTAACGTACTACCGTTGGCCAATCGCTAAGGTTTCAACCTCATTTTTTCATGCCGATAAATTTAGACAGTTATTTAAGATATCAACATCAATAATTCAAAATAGACTCTTTCCTATCATGTAATATCCCATTTTGAAAAACTTCGCTAAAGGTTCAGAACGCATGTTTAAGTGCCTGAATACTGATAGTTTACAGTCATTTTTAAACATCTTTCGTCTTTAAATTACGTCCTCTGGGGGCATTACTTTCATGAAGCACAATTTCGGAATGTAGGAACTGTGCAGCGGCGGCAGAATCTTTCACTTTTGAAGCACTACGTTCTAACATTTCTAATTCAAAATCAGTTAATACACGTTCTCTAATTCCAGCTTCTCGCCAGTGAGATAAGGGTCCACATCCTTTTGAGATTCCCCGAGCCAGCGCCAGCGCATCCAGCAGCGCTTGATTTGCGCCTTGTCCTTTGAACGGACTCATAGGATGCGCCGCGTCACCGATTAATGTTATCTGCTCTCCTTTCTCCAACAATTCTGCTGTGAGTAATTCTCGGTCATATACCGGATAACCAGAAACCTGAGCTTCTAAGGTCACCGCTAAAATCTGAGGAATGGGATCGTGCCACTGTGTTCTACGGCACGCTTCTTTTTTAAGTGCATGAGCTCCTTGAGCGCTCAAGGCCTTAGCTTCTTCTTCCGTCATTGGGAAGCTAAGTTGCCACATCACTGAGTCTGACGAATAAGGCATCATGTAAATCCGCTCATTGCCATTGGCGGTTTGAAATACCGTGGCCGAGTCTAGCAGAGGATTTTCAAGACCATTGAGAGCTTCCAAAGGACAAATACCCAATATCACAATACAACCAAGGTAGCGTAAAGGGGCAAGATCCTCACCTATGAGCAACTGCCGCACCAAACTGCGAATACCGTCGGCTCCCACCACAAGGTCCGCTCTGGCGTTCTTCATCTCCCCGTTCACTTGAAAGCTCAGGTCAACACCTTTACCCACACATTCCTTAAAATCTACTAACTGATGTCCCCATTGTACCGCCTCATGTCCACCGAGTTGCTTAAGTAGCGCCAAGCGCAAAGACTGTCGTGCGATATGCACATTGGTACGCTTCGGAACCATTTTAGCATCTTTTTGCATCCACTTTCTCATCCCCCATTCACCAATCACTTTTCCTTTTGTAGTATGAACCACATGTCGTGTTGAAATTACGCCTTCCTCTAATGCGAAAATACCCAATCCTTCTATCGCTTTACTCGCTTGTTGCAATGTAAGTCCATAACCTTGAGATCGAGCATGAAAATCGCTATCGCGCTCATAAAGGGTAAAAGGAATTCCGCGGTGCAAGCAAGCCACAGCCAGTGCCACGCCTCCTATACCTCCACCTATAATAGCAACGTGTGGGTAGTTTTCTGTATCTGCTATAGGAGAACTAGCAGAATCAACCAATCCAGATCCAGAACAATTAGAGCATGAATCTAGGTGACCTTTAGGACGAACTGGAGCTGTCAAAGTGCCATTCGATTTCTCAAAGGCATCTAATTCCATTTTGTAGCGGAGTCGAACTTTTTTTCGGATCCTTCGGCTTTTTTTGCTCTGTCCCTTACATTCTGGACAAATGATCCAGTTTGGTTTTTCGTTTTCCGCCTTTTTCAATTCTTTATAATTTTACCTGATCTTGACTTGTGTTAATAAGGGAAAAGCATAGCCAATGCAATTGACGCCGGGCCGTAATTTGAGGGATTTGATAGGAAATAAATTTTCAGAATTTTTCAGAATTTTCAAGTTTTGGAAAAGCCAATATCTAAAAACAACAGCGGAAAATTTCATTTTACCGCAACCGCAACCCTGTCCCGCTTTTTATCGATCATACCGCCATCATAAGCGCAGACGCCCATTCGTGGGGAATTGACCACCGGCATGGCAGCATAATCGTCAAAATCATCGCATTCTTTTGCGTGTTTTTTTGCGCAGGAATCACAGAAAATGGCATCATTATCATAAGCTGCACAAACAGAGCAAAGTTGTGTGGCCATTTTATCACTACAAGATGAGCATTTAATTTTTAAAGGTTCGTTCCTTGATAGTAGGAAATATTTTTTTTCGGCCTTTACGGGATATTCGGCCACGACTTCAATCTGCAACTGGGTGGTGCTTCCAAAATCGTACTGATATTCCAATTTTTTACCCTTTTCAAACACGTTTTTTACTTTGCGGCTCATGGGGATTTCGCCGCTCTGCTCTTCCATCATTTTTTCATACTGCTTTACTTTCCCTTTCTCCAAAAGTTCCTGAGCATCAAAAAAACCCCACGTTCCGGAGGTCTGAGCCCTTTTTTTGACATCCACAAAAGCACTCATGTGTCCGCAGCATTCCAACCATATTTTGCGTAAAAAATTATCGAGTTCATCCATTTTCATTTCGCCGTCCATCCAGATGGACAAAAAATAAGGTGACCTTCCCCATGATGGATCTGGCTCCACTTTGAGCAGGAAGGATTTTCCAGGTTTACCGTTTTTTGACATTTCCTCCAGCTCTTTGATAAGATGGCGGTTAATACCACCTTTTTTATAGGTTTTGCTACAGAAAGTGCAAATTCCTTCGGAAATCAGCTTATCTGCCATGATATTATTTTTTTGAATTATTTGGTTTTTTATAAATGAGTTTAAAGCTTTATTTAACCTGAAATTTCCGATTTACATCCCGATGTGCGGAAAAAATCAGTTTGAATTGATTTTAAACCAGCTCTAATAACCCTAATATATCCGCCTAAAAATTGGTTTGTAAAATTCCTTAAATGTATCATCTAATATAAACCAAAGATGAAATTATATTATCAGTTTGTGATATAAAATTTGTGGAAATTACGGCTCTTTATCCGCTCGATCGCAATATTTTGAGACTTATTCATCATTTATCTCCCGTCCTTTTTCCATGTATTTCGTTAAAATCTCCCCAGTTATGGGAACCTTCAGATTTTCCGCAGTTAATTCGGAATTGATCGTTTGCAAGACAAACTCTTTTTCAATTTTTAACGTAGCGTTGGCGAGTTCGAATTGCAAATATGTATGGCTTTTAACCTTGGCTATTTTACGTTTATATGTTCCATTAAATCCTAAACGAGGCACTTATCCGTTTAAAGTCCGTACGCCAGGTGCCGCACGCGCCTTGCTTGAAAAAATCGCTTTACCCGTTCAAGTAGGATCCACCTCGCTTTTTTGTCCATTCGCATTTTAGCCTGCAAAATAAAAGTCCGCTTACGCGTCTGGGTGAAATCCGATTTTCATCAGATGCCCATTGATTTATGCTCTATTTTGTCGTTTTTGGATGGTTTTGGGCAGTTATTGAATGTGAACTGCAAACTTTTTGAAAAAAATCATTTTAGTAGTATGGGTAATGGCGACGTAGGATTGTTGAACTACCGAATATAAAATATCACCATCTTTTATAAATCCAATTAGTTCGTATGCAGTATCTTTAAAAAATAATTATGAAGTAATAAATTAACAAGTAGTCTTTCCAAGAAGTATAATAAATGGAATCGTTTAATTTCAGAACATATTCGGAATCCTTTAGATATACTTTTTGTTCTGCGCCTTCGCTTACATAATTAGAAAGATCGATTTCTTTTACCCAAAGATTGTTCTGAACGATATAATTTTCTAATCTCTCTTTTTCTTCACTCTTGAAGCGCTTTCCATCTTCAAGCGCAACGCTTGTTTCTTCGCCATTTTTAAGGTAACGGGCAGTTGCTTGGATAACTGTTCCAAACCTAACTTCGCTCTTTCCTGAAAGGACATTGTGTAATTCATATTTCAAATGATTTTGCATCGACAAATATAGGAATTTTTCTACTTTTGGTTAATGCGAACCTGAATCTGACACTGGATTGTCGAATTCTGTCTAACGTCAGATTAAGTTAATTGTTGTTCACATTCCTTTATTTATAGGCTTCCACCAACCTTTATAATCTGTTTTTCGTGAAAAAGTTTAAAAATTTGACGTTAGCTTAAGAAATTAATTGGTTTCTTATATGAGGAATGTATGGCAACGGTTTGCTGCTAAATAGAGTTTCGAAAATTGGAACTGCACTTTCAACCACGATAAATATAATTAAAACATATACTTCGGGCAATTAAGATGCCGCAATCGCGATTAGTAGGTCTTACCGCCAGTTTTATTCGTTTAACAGAAGTACAGAAATTTGCCTGGACATATCTGGAATTTTGTTTTTCATTACATCCCAAACAATAGCATAATTAACTCCAATGTAATCGTGAATAAGTCTATCACGCATTCCGGCCATGTTTTTCCATTGAATTGTATTCCACTTTACTTTGAAGTCGGCAGGAATTTTCTTTGATGCTTCTCCAATGATTTCTAAACTTCTAGCAATTGCGCGTTTTAAAGTTTCATCCTCAACAAAATCATTGAATGACAACTTATCGCTGACAGCAATTATATAGGAGCATTCATCCTGAATATGCCTAAGATACTGTTTGGATCTTTAGACATATTGAACTTCATTTAAGATATTTGGTTCAATATATGGACTTAAACCATTTTTAGTAACGACCTCTATTTTTTCATTTTCGAAAATTTTCTCAAAAAAATCATAAACAGCCATATAATTATCGAAGTTTTCTTTTTCGGGTTCAAAATCTATCAACAAATCAATATCACTTTCCCTTGACTGTTCGTCACGAATGTACGAACCAAATAAGCCAACGTTTCGAATACCAAATTCTGAAAGCTTAAGCTTATTGGATTTTAGTGCTTTTAGAACGTTGTCTTTTGTTGTCATTTCAAACTTTTCTCAAATATACAAAAGTCTATCGTTGGAAGTTCGGGTGCTTTCTCAAAGGTATGGCATCGATCCTTTATATGTCTAGTAACGTGCAAATTAGCAATTAATTTTCGGTTAAGTACGAGCCGGCTTTTTTGTTTTTATTAAATCCTTGTCCGTAAAGCCACCTAAAAATAAAATAGTGTTGAATTTTCGTTCGCCCCATCCCTAAACGCCGCGAAAATTCTTCAATAATGAATAATTCCCGGAATAGGTCTACCCTTTAGGGTTGGCAAAAAAACTTATCCTGCCTCGAATTGTAAAATTTTAATTTTAAACATGAAGGCGGACAAGCATTTTTTCTTATTACCTTTTTTCTCAATAAGCCAAATTAAAAAAAAACCCTTGTCTATTTCGCTCCTGTCAAAGCTAAAATGTGTTCTAAATCGCTGCAGGATGCACTTAATGTATTTTTAGGAACTTCACAAATTGTTGAAATTCAACAAACTGAAACTTCCGACGCGGTTCAATAAGTCAACTGTATTTGGCAATATGTTTAAGATGAGATAAGCAGTTTAAAAAATTTGGCGGACTTGCAAATATACCTGAACATCGATTAAGCAACTAATCGCTATGAGCTATATACGTCTTAGCAATAGTTATTTTTACCAGTCATCTTTTTTGCTTTTGTTTTTTCCTGTAACATAATTGTAAAATGATTGAGATAAATCATTCATAGTTTCTTCAAGAGCTGGAACGGCATCTTTTCCAGATTTTCGAATTTTCCCTTTCTTAAAAAAGTTCTTTTGACAAAATGTTAAGTCAGCATTATCTATAATATAGTTAAAACGATATTTCCCGTCTTTAAATTCAATTTCGAGGGAATAATTTATATCTCCGTAATATTTTATTCCGAGCGCTTTGTACCAATATGCATTTTTGGAAAATCCGTTCACTCTGATTTTCTCATTTTCTATAGTAGCTTTTAAAACTGCATCTGGGCTTTTATAGGTTTCTTTCACCCAATTAATTGATTTTTCATAAAGTTCATTTGCTGTTGAGTTAGCTAATTCCACAACAATTGGCTCTACACCATTTTGGGTTAATTTTAATTTTGGAATTTCCTGTCCGAAAAATATTTGTGAGGAGAAAACTGCTATTAATGTAAAGAATATTTTACTGTTCATCGATGTGTGTGTTTTTAATTATTGCTTACTCGTTTTAGTAATAGTTATTTCAGTTCATTTACCATTAATTTTTCTATCCAATACACACTTTTAGTAATTTCTATTATACTATCGTTAAAAGGTGCTTTTCTTTTATCCGTTTCAACTTGAACTACAACATCTTTAATTTTATTAGATAAGTTTGATATTCCTTCATTAAGTTTTTTATCTACAACAATATTCAAAAGGTTCACATTATTCAATTCCAATAAACTACTTTTTAAAAATGTTGACAATTTTTTAATTTCTATTTCAGATTTTTCTGTTAATTCAGAAGCAGATATTGATAATGCTTGAGATTCAACTTTCAGTTCGTTCAATTCATTAAAATCCTTAACTTCTTTAAAGTCTTTACTCATTTTATTAAATTCAAATGCTTTATCTTTCAGTAATTTAAATATTATTTCTGTTTCTAATTCGAAGTCTATGAGATTTGTTTTGAGATTATTTATAATAGAATGAAAATCTTTTATAACATCAAACCTTTCAATTCGTCGTTTTTCATTCCTTTCATATTTTCTTTTTTCATAAAATTGGAAAATTCCCCAAACTGATGTTAAGATAGCAATTGGTGAAATATATTTCAGAAATTCTTCCATTGTTCGTTTTAATTATTGCTAACATGCGGATAACCGCACCATTACGCATATCCCTCTTATATTCCGACCAATATAATCATTCCCATCTAACTAAAAAAAACATCAAACCCTTACCTCCCACCCCGTTCTCTAAATGTATTCATCAAAATCGCCCCCGCCGTCGCCACATTCAAACTCTCCGCAGTAACGTTCCCAAATTGAGGAATACTAATCCGGTGCTGTACCTGTTTTTCCACTGCCTCACTAATTCCATTACCTTCATTTCCAAGCACTAAAATGGCATTTTCTGGTAGTTTTTCATCATAAATAGGTATTCCATCCATAAAAGCGCCAAATACGGGGAGTTTATTCTGTTCAAAAAAGAGTTCTAGATCTATATAGCGCACGTTTACCCGCCCTAATGATCCCATAGTTGCCTGTACCACTTTGGGATTATAGCAATCTACCGTTTGCGGCGAGCAGATTAAATCTGTAATGCCAAACCAATCGCAAAGTCGGATAATAGTACCCAGATTCCCAGGATCGCGTACATCGTCAAGCACAAGTTGGAGACCGCTATCAGGAAAATTAATTTCGCCATCCTGAGGGATTTTAAAGACCGCGAGCGCCTTCTGCGGACTTTTTAAAAAGCTGATCTTTTTGAGCGAATTTTGGTCAATTTCTTCTGTTTTTTCACTTTCAAAGTCATTCTTATTTTCAGACAGAACATATAAAATCTGCATCTTAAAACGGGACTTTAGTAGTTCTTTGATTCCTTTTATGCCTTCCACCACAAAAAGACCGTGTTGCTGCCTGTACTTTTTTTGAGCAAGGCTCGTTATTAATTTTATTTGGCTTTTGGCTACCATGCTTATTATGTATTTTTGGCATTACTTTGAGCGATTCCCACCTTGCAGCACCTGTTGACGAAAATAACACTATTTATTGTACTTATGTATACCGTTGCTGGATGCAACGCCGTGAAGCGCGTGCCCGGGGACAAACTCCTGCTTATGGAAAATTCCATAAAAATTAATAGTGTTGAAAATAAGCTGGCCAATATAAAAAATATCCCATATCAGCAACCTAATAATAGGCTTCCTCTACTCAATTCGCCACTTCGCCTGTATATTTATAACTGGGCGAGGCCAAATATAGACAGTATTTTACAAGCAAAAGCGATTCAAAATGACGCTACGCGAAAGTTCTGGACCGCGGTTATTTCCCGCAAACAGCTTAATCGTTACCTAGATTCAAAAATCGCTTTTAACGAGGCTTTAAAGTCTACCGGTGAACCGCCCTCTATTATTTCAGAAAACCTCACCCAGCGTTCTGTTGAAAGACTGGGCGAGTACTATAAAAGTAACGGGTGGTTCAATGCCACGGCCACTTACACCATTGATACCGTTGGGACTAAACGGGGAAAAGTCAACTACACGGTCACCACGGGTAAACCTTATATTAATGATTCTCTAAAGACTTTTATAGCATCTCCAGAGGTTGACTCGCTATACAATAAGTATAAGGGACAATCGCTTATTACCCAGGGCACCCAGTACAAAAGACTTGAACTGAACGGCGAGGCGAGGCGTTTAACAAACCTGTTTAGAAATAATGGAATATATTATTTTGATCAGGAATTCATCAGTTTTATCGGCGATACCGTAAATACAGAGCATAAGGTAAACCTGGAGCTTTATATTAAAAACCGACAGATCAAAGCGCAGGATTCGGTTTATCAGGAACAGCTTAAGGTACATAGAATAAGCACGGTAAAGGTGTATACAGATTACACCTACGCCCAGCGGAACGACCCACCAAAAGACAGCCTTTACTTTAACGACTACCAGCTTTACGGTTTTAAAAAGATCGACTATAAGCCCAGATATCTTACCAATGCCATTTTTATAGATCCAGGAGACGTTTATAGCGATGAATCCCGCAATAAATCGCTCGTACGCATTGGGCAATTGCGCACTTTTAAATATCCCGATCTGCGCTTTACCGAAGACCCTGCAGATTCTACCGGAAGAAACCTCATCGCCAATTTTTACCTCTCGCCGCTGCCCAAATTCAATGCCAGTGTAAATTTTGATATTTCCCGGTCTAATATTCAGAAGTTCGGTATCGCCGGTGGTGGTTCTTTATTGATGCGTAACGTGCTGGGCGGTATGGAAACGCTGCAGCTTTCTGGTCGCGGTAGCATAGGCGCCTCTGCCACTCCAGATGATGCCAGCGCATTTTTTGACATTACAGAACTGGGTGTTGACCTCAATTTTAGCCTTCCGCGCGTCTTTTTCCCATTGCAAACGGGCAATTTTATCACTCCAGAAATGGCACCTTCCACCAGTTTTACAACCGGTCTTGGCGTACAGCAGAATATAGGACTCGATAAGCAAAACCTCACCGCGGGTATTGATTACCGATGGAATCCTTCCAATAACGTCAATTACCGGTTCGATCTGCTGGATATTCAGTATATCCGCAATTTGAACACTAGCAATTATTTCAACGTTTATAACAATAGTTACGATGATCTAAACGTCATTGCCCGCGACATTCTATCAGACACCGATCCGCTTTACGCGGAACAGCAATCGAATACAGGTCTACCACAGTTGAGGATTCCCGATGGAGCCTTAAGTTTTATAAACCGGGTTGAAAACGGGAACATACCTGTTACAAGTGATGCACTTTTGCAGGTAAACCGAATCGAGGAACGTCGCAACCGTCTTACGGAAGACAATCTCATCCTGGCCTCGAGCTTCACCTATTTAAAAAATACCCGAAAAGGCATTTTTGATGAAGAATTCACCAGTTTTAGGGCGCGTTTGGAGTTGGCCGGCAACTTATTGTCACTGGCAGCAGATGAACTCCAGCTGGGCCGTGATTCAAATGGAGACGCTAAAGTTTTTGGGGTTACATTTTCGCAGTACACAAAGGCAGAACTTACCTTTATAAAACACTGGGACCTTCAGAATGACAATATTTTAGCGGTGCGCGCCTTCGGCGGAATAGCGATTCCATATGGAAACAGCAACAGTATTCCGTTTATACGCAGTTTTTTTAGTGGTGGGGCAAATGACAACCGAGCTTGGCAGGCGTATCGCCTAGGACCTGGGAGCACAAACAGCCCAAATGAATTCAACGAAGCAAACATGAAATTGGCCTTTAATGTAGAGCAACGGTTCAGCGTGTTGGGAGATCTCAAGGGCGCGCTTTTTGTAGATGTGGGCAATATCTGGAACGTACTTGATAACGTGGAAGATCCCAATGCGCGGTTCAATGATTTCAAAAGCCTGAGGGATATCGCGGTGGGATCCGGTTTTGGACTGCGCTATGATTTCAACTTTTTCGTATTGCGCTTTGACATAGGTTTTAAAACCTACAATCCCGCGCTTGATCTGGGCAACAGATGGTTCAAAAATTATAATTTTAGTGATGCGGTGTTCAATGTTGGCATTAATTACCCGTTCTAAAGATATTCACGGCATAATTTCTTATTTTTACAATCACAACAATAAAAACAGTAAAACACATGAGTGATCATATTAAGCCAGGTGTAGCCACCGGAAGAGAGGTTCAGCAAATTTTTGAACATGCTAAAAAGCATGGCTATGCACTTCCTGCAGTAAACGTTACAGGTTCTAACACTATTAATGGTGTTCTCGAGACAGCTGCCAAATTAAACGCTCCCGTAATTCTTCAATTTTCTAACGGTGGGGCGCAGTTTAACGCAGGTAAAGGCCTTCCCAATGACAAGCAACAAGCGGCTATAGCTGGTAGCATCGCTGGGGCAAAACATGTACACGAACTTGCAAAAAAATATGGCGCGACAGTGATCTTGCATACAGACCATTGTGCTAAAAAACTCCTGCCTTGGATAGACGGTTTACTAGACGCTTCTGAAAAGCATTATGAGCAATTTGGCCATTCACTTTTCAGCTCACATATGCTAGATTTAAGTGAAGAACCTCTAGAAGAGAATATCGAGATCTGCAAAAAATACCTAAAACGTATGAGCAAGATGGATATGACCCTAGAGATTGAATTGGGCATAACTGGTGGCGAAGAAGACGGTGTAGACAACAGCGATATAGATGATTCTAAATTGTATACACAACCGGAAGAAGTAGCCTACGCGTATGAGCAACTTAAAGAAGTGAGCGATCAGTTTACCATTGCGGCAGCATTTGGTAATGTACACGGGGTTTACAAGCCTGGTAATGTGAAATTGACTCCGAAAATCCTTAAAAACTCCCAAGAACATCTTTCTAAAAAACATAACCTTCCAGAAAATACAATAGACTTTGTATTTCACGGCGGGAGCGGTTCTACCGTTGAAGAGATACGGGAAGCGATAGGTTATGGTGTAATCAAGATGAATATAGACACAGACCTGCAATGGGCTTTCGCCGAAGGCATTCGTAAATATTTTGACGCAAATGCTGGTTACCTTCAAAATCAAATAGGAAACCCTGACGGCGCAGACAGCCCGAACAAAAAATTCTATGACCCACGCGTATGGTTGCGCAAGGGTGAAGAATCTTTCAATTCTAGACTTACGAAAGCTTTTGAGGATCTTAATAATGTAAACCAACTTTAAGAATAAGGGTTTGTAATAAAATAAAGTTTACGGAATTGACAATGTTATTTTCCGCAGTAACGAGGCAAAAAACGCAGCTTTAGCCGTAGCTAAAGCAAGGCTTTTTAACGAAGTTAGTGTGCAAAAGAACAAGTCAAAATGTATAGATTATTTCATTACAAACCCTAAGTTGGTCATCACTAAAGGGCATCTAATAATTTAGTTTGGAATGATAGCGCAGGTTTTTTTTTCAGAAACGAGTCGTCCAAAACGGAGTTTAGCCCAGCTAAATGAGTATTTTGACGTTGAAGTAGCTGGTGAAAAGGACAAGCTAGCAACCAAAGTTGAGTTTTTAGAGATGCCTAAAATGTAATCAAAACCATTCTATGCCTTTTGCGGGGATAGAATGGTTTCATAAAATAAAGAACAGCTATGGCTTGGTTTAAAAGAACGGAAAAAGGGATACAGACAGCCACGGAAAATAAAAAGGATGTCCCCAAAGGACTCTGGTATAAATCGCCCACCGGAAAGATCATTGACGCCGAAGAACTGGCCAAGAATTTTTATGTAAGTCCAGAAGATGATTACCACGTGCGCATTAATAGCGAGGAGTATTTTCAAATCTTATTTGACGATAATAAGTTCAAGGAATTTGATAAAAACATGACCTCAAAAGATCCATTGGATTTTGAGGACAGTAAAAAATACGTTGACCGCCTTAAAAGTGCACAGGAAAAAACAGGTCTTAAAGATGCTGTTCGTACTGCCGTAGGTAAAAGTATGGGCAGGGAAATCGTCATTGCTGCGATGGATTTTAAATTTATTGCCGGCTCAATGGGTTCTGTTGTAGGTGAAAAAATAGCCCGTGCGGCCGATTATTCGCTAAAAAACAAGATTCCGCTCCTGATTATTTCAAAATCTGGCGGTGCCCGTATGATGGAAGCGGCGCTTTCCCTGATGCAATTAGCAAAGACATCTGCAAAATTGGCGCAGTTGCACGATGCAAAAATACCATACATTTCATTATGTACTGATCCCACAACCGGTGGTACAACGGCATCTTTTGCCATGCTGGGAGACATTAATATTTCTGAACCCGGTGCGCTTATAGGTTTTGCGGGCCCACGTGTGGTTCGCGATACTACTGGTAAGGAATTGCCAGACGGTTTTCAAACAGCAGAATTTTTACAGGAGCACGGTTTTCTTGATTTTATTACGCACCGCAGTAAACTCAAGCAAAAAATAAATCTGTATCTGGATTTGATTCAAAATCGGCCGGTAAGAAACTAATTTTCAAAAAAGAAGCAAACTGTTTAAAAAAATGTAACTTTGCCGCCTTAACGGATATCCCGTTATGTACATAAAAATCATTTAAATAATATTGGCATGTATTTAGACGCAGCAACAAAAGACGAGCTTTTTGCAAAGCACGGAAAAGATAAAAACGATACTGGTTCCGCAGAAGGGCAGATTGCACTTTTTACGCACCGTATCGAGCACCTTACACAACATTTAAAGAAAAACCGTAAAGACTATAATACGGAACGTTCTCTAGTAATGCTAGTTGGAAAGCGCAGGGCACTTTTAGACTATCTTACTAAAAAAGATGTTATAAGATACCGTGCTATCGTTAAAGAGCTTAATTTAAGAAAATAATTATCAAGGGGCTTTATGCCCCTTTTTATTTTGCCTTTTGGCAAACCAATTACCACATACAATGTGGCAAGGAAAGCTATCACTAGGTTTTTCATTGGTCAACTCACTACACACAACACAACGGCCAAGCGCTTTATTTTCACTGAACAAGCGCAATTGTACAATAGTACCGCCCAGCGGTACAAATGAAAAACACATTATGATTCCACAAACATTTAAACAGGTCGTAGACCTTGGCGATGGGAGAGAAATTTCCATCGAGACCGGCAAACTTGCAAAACAGGCCCATGGTTCTGTAGTTGTACAGTCCGGCAAATGCATGTTGCTCTGTACCGTAGTTTCCGGATATGAGAAAAAAGATCTTGATTTTCTGCCCTTGACGGTAGATTATCGCGAGAAATTTGCAGCAGCAGGACGTTATCCCGGAGGCTTTTTTAAACGTGAGGCACGCCCTAGCGATGGTGAGGTTTTGACCATGCGTCTAGTAGACCGTGTATTGCGCCCACTTTTTCCTAAAGATTATCACCAGGAGACGCAAGTCATGATTCAACTAATGTCTCATGATGAGGAAGTAATGCCTGATGCAATGGCAGGATTTGCAGCATCTGCCGCAATTCAGCTTTCAGACTTTCCTTTTGAATGTGCTATTTCAGAAGTGCGCGTAGGTCGAGTAAACGGTGAGTTCATCATCAACCCTTCTCGTGCACAGCTTGCTGAAAGTGATATTGACATGGTTATAGGTGCTTCGGCAGAATCTGTAATGATGGTGGAGGGAGAAATGAAAGAAATTTCAGAAGAAGAAATGGTAGAGGCCATTAAATTTGCCCACGAAGCCATTAAAAAACAATGTGAGGCCCAGATTAAACTTGCTGAAGCTTTCGGTAAAAAAGAAATTCGTACGTACGACAAAGACCGTGAAGACGACGAACTTTCTAAAAAAGTTCACGACCTTACCTATGATAAAGTCTATGCTATTGCTAAAAATGGTTCTTCTAAACAAGAACGCAGCAGCGCTTTCGCAACTATAAAAGAAGAAGTAAAAGCCAACTTTACTGAAGAAGAACAGGTAGAAAACGGAGATCTGATCTCTAAGTATTTTTCTAAAGCGGAGAAAAAAGCCGTCCGCGATCTTACACTTAATGAAGGTTTACGCCTTGATGGAAGAAAAACAGACGAGATTCGCCCTATCTGGTGTGAGGTAGATTACCTTCCCTCAACACACGGTTCTGCTATTTTCACACGTGGAGAAACGCAGGCACTTGCTACTGTGACACTTGGTACTTCTCGCGAAGCCAATCAGGTTGACATGCCTTCTTATGAAGGTGAGGAAACTTTTTACCTACATTACAACTTCCCTCCTTTTTCTACTGGTGAGGCGAGACCCATACGTGGTACATCGCGCAGGGAAATAGGTCACGGTAACCTTGCGCAGCGCGCATTAAAAGGAATGATCCCAGCTGATTGCCCGTATACAGTGAGAGTAGTTTCAGAAATATTAGAATCAAACGGTTCTTCTTCTATGGCTACGGTTTGTAGCGGTACCATGGCTCTTATGGATGCTGGTATTAAGCTTAAAAAGCCAGTTTCTGGTATCGCAATGGGTCTGATTTCTGATGCTGAGAGCGGAAAATATGCCGTTTTGAGCGATATTTTAGGAGATGAGGATTACTTGGGCGATATGGACTTTAAAGTGACCGGTACCGCAGATGGGATCACTGCTTGCCAAATGGACATAAAAGTGAAGGGTCTTTCTTATGAAATTATTGTAAAGGCACTCAAACAAGCCTCTTCGGGAAGATTGCATATTCTTGACAAATTGACCGAAACCATTGCAGCGCCTAATGAAGATGTGAAAATGCACGCTCCAAAAATGGTGACCTTAACCATACCTAATGAATTTATAGGTGCATTGATAGGTCCTGGCGGAAAAGTGATTCAGGAACTTCAGAAAGTAACCAAAACGACCATTGTAATTAATGAAGATCCCATTACCGAAGAAGGTATCGTGGAAATTCTAGGCACTGGTCAAGAAGGTATTGATGCTGTTCTGGCAAAAATTGATTCTATTACTTTTAAACCGGTAGTGGGAAATACGTATCAGGTAAAAGCAATCAAAATGCTTGATTTTGGTGCGGTGGTAGAATATATCGATGCTCCTGGTAACGAGGTTCTTCTACATGTTTCTGAACTTGCCTGGGAACGTACCGAAAACGTGACCGATGTTGTAAATATGGGTGATGTATTTGATGTAAAATACTTTGGCTTAGACAGTAGGACGCGCAAAGAGAAAGTATCGCGTAAAGCGCTACTTCCAAAACCGGAAGGTTATACAGAACGCCCACCACGCACTGAAAGTCGCGATAGTCGTGACAGCCGTGGCCGTGATAGTAGCCGAGGAAGGGATAACCGCCGTGATAACAACCGTGGTAGGGATGATAGAAACAGAGATAATGATCGTAATAAAGATTAATTTATTCTAACGCTCTAATTATCAAAGCGCTTATGTTTCGGCATAAGCGCTTTTTTACTGTCATTTTTGCAGGAATTGACTGCTTGTCGCCTATTGTGCGCCATTTCAGCAACTGCATTTATTAGGTTAAACTTTTATCGTATATTCAAATAATATTACTAAAACATACTAAAACAGCACATAATTAAATTTTTAGAGGTAATTTGTATAAAATACTTTGCGCGCATGATAATACCGCACAGTACTTGCACATAATCATATTCATTAAAGCAACCAATAAATGAAAGTACTTGTAATAGGAGCCGGCAACATGGGATTGACATATGCCGAGGGAATGGCAAAATCACCATTTTTAAATAAAAAAAATCTGATGATTAATGATGTTTCTTCTGAAAAGATAGCAGAGCTACAAAAAATCCCCCATTTCGATGCATTTTCAAATGTGGAAGATTGTGTACCAAAAGCAGATGTGATTTTCTTAGCTGTTAAACCTTACCATACCGAAGATCTTTTTGGTAAAATAAAACACTTGGTCAACGATTCGCAAATCATAGTTTCTTTAATGGCAGGTATTACCATTGAGGCCATTCAAAATGGTCTCGGCATCAAAAAGGTCGTACGTACCATGCCTAATCTGCCTGCCAAAGTGGGAAAAGGTATTACATCCTTCACAGAATCGAAAGAGGTAAGCCGGGTAGAACTTATTATGGTTCGCAACTTGCTTGATACAACCGGAAGTTCAATACATGTAGAGACCGAAGAATTCATTAATGCCTCTACCGGAATAAGCGGCAGTGGCCCAGCGTATATATTTTATTTTATGCAAAGTATGATGGAAGCTGCATTAAAAATGGGTTTCTCTAAAAATGATTCCCGCGTACTGGTTACCAAAACTTTTGAAGGAGCAGTGGCCATTTTTGATGAGTCAGACCTTTCTCCGGAAACCTGGATGGACCGTGTCGCTTCAAAAGGGGGTACAACGCGCGCAGCATTAGACAGCATGGATGACAATAATGTAAAGGAATTAATAAAAGATGCAGCTTACGCGGCTTTTAATAGGGCAACGGAGCTAGGAAAATAATTTATAAAGAAATGAGTCAGAAAAGAGTAGTTATAAAAGTGGGTACAAATGTGATGACCAATAAGGATAATCGCATCGTGGGACCTGTATTAAATGAATTGGTAAGGCAAATCGCCGTTCTATATGAAAACGATATTATGGTGGTGCTGGTATCTTCCGGTTCGGCCATTGCAGGCAAGGAAATTCTTGGTGATTCCATCGCTAAAGACCCTTCTATAAGACGACAAATATTCTCATCAGTAGGTCAGCCACGTTTAATGCGCCATTACTATTCCTTATTTCATAGTTTTGGTATGCGTTGTGCACAGGTTCTTGCCACAAAAAGAGATTTTGCCGCAGGTAAGTACCGTGAAAATATGATCAATTGTTATGAAGGTCTTCTTGCTGAAGGTATAATACCTATTGCCAATGAGGATGATGCGGTATCATTGACCATGTCAATGTTTAGCGACAACGATGAACTTGCGAGTCTAGTTGCAGAATTGATACATGCAGATGCCCTGATCTTGCTTACAGATACAGATGGACTTTTTACAGGTGATCCTGATCATGACGATACTAAGAAAATTAACGAGGTACATATTGATGAAGATGTAGAGAAGTATGTACAAGAATCAAACAAAGCCGAAGGTGAAGGACGTGGTGGTATGGAATCTAAATTGAAGATTGCCAAAGAAACCGCACGTAAAAATATCGTGACGTACATCGCAAATGGAAAGCGGAAAAATGTCATTGTAGACATTATGGACGGAAAAGATGTAGGTACTAAGTTTCACGCCTAAGCTTAATTAATTAAACAAAAATTATTATGCAATTATTAGATACAGCAAAGAAAAATAATGTGCTCAGTTCTATGATGAAAATCATTGATAAGAACAGAGAAGCACTCCTTGAGGCCAATAAAAAGGATTTAGATGCCTTTGATAGGGAAGATCAAGCCCTATATGACAGGCTTGTTGTCAATGAACAAAAAATTGACGGAATGATTCAGGCTTTAAAAGAAGTGCGCGATCAAGATGATCCTGTCAATCAGGAAATCTCAAAAAGAGTTTTAGACAGCGGTCTTGAGATCATCAACCGCACCGCTCCATTCGGCACGATTATGATCATTTATGAATCGCGCCCAGATGTTACCATAGAAGCGGCAGTTCTTGCCTTTAAAGCGAATAACAAAATCCTTCTAAAAGGTGGAAAAGAGGCCTATAACAGTAATAAATTGCTGGTTGAATTCTGGCACAAAGCGCTAGCAGAAAATGATCTGGACAAAGAATGGATCACCATGCTAAATATGGATCGTGCCGCAACGCAGGAATTTCTCAGAAACCCTGACCAGCAACTAGATCTTGTTGTACCACGAGGTGGTGAACGTCTCATCGCATTTGTAAAAGAACACGCAAAATGTGCCGTATTAATAAGCGGCCGCGGTAATAATTTTCTATATGTACACCCTGAAGCAGACTGGAAAAAGACCCTACAGGTCATTATCAATGCAAAAACAGATAAAATTTCTGGTTGCAATGCCTTAGATAAAGTGCTCGTAGACGTAAACCTTCCCGATTATGAGAAGCGTTTAAAAGACCTCCAGGAAACCTTGCACGCCGCCAAAGTTGAAATTATAGTAGACGAGAAAGTGGGAAAAAGCCTAACGGAGCTTGATAAAATTAAGGACGACAACGTATGGTTTGAAGAGTTCCTTGCGATGAAAATCGCAATAGGTGCCGTAGATGGCATTGAAGAAGCCATTGCTAAAATAAATAAGTATAGTGGTGGTCATTCCAGTGTTATTCTTACGGAAGATAAAAAAATGGCTCAGGTGTTTATGGAGCAGGTAGACAGCGCAGCCGTATATCATAATGCTTCTACGCGTTTTACAGATGGTGGTCAGATGGGAGTGGGTGCTGAACTTGCCATAAGTACAGACAAATTGCATCATAGAGGTCCATTAGGTCTTAAGCAACTTGTTACCAATAAGTACTATGTTTTTGGCGACGGTCATATAAGAGTCTAATAAACAGATCATTTAAATATAAATCCTCCTAAATAGGAGGATTTTTTTGGTTAAAACCATAATTTTATATTTTTATAATTAACTGATATTAAGTAGTTTATAAATATTTTTAAAAATAATTTAACCTTTCGGTAACATTTCATCTCGCTTTTACGTATACTTAATATAGTACGCAACGTACTACATATAAAAGCGTTAAACATGAGACAACTCAAAATTACCAAACAGGTAACCAACCGTGAGACCGCCTCTCTGGACAAATATTTACAGGAAATAGGCAAAGTAGACCTCATCACCGCAGATGAAGAGGTAGAGCTTGCACAACGCATCAAAGCCGGTGATGGTATCGCCTTAGAAAAATTAACCAAAGCAAACCTTCGCTTCGTTGTCTCCGTTGCAAAACAATATCAAAACCAAGGCTTAACCCTTCCAGATTTAATTAATGAAGGAAATCTAGGTCTTATCAAAGCTGCTCAGCGCTTTGATGAAACCCGCGGTTTTAAATTTATCTCCTACGCTGTATGGTGGATCAGGCAATCCATATTACAGGCTCTTGCGGAGCAATCCAGGATCGTACGTCTACCACTTAATAAAATAGGCTCTATAAACAAGATCAATAAAACATATGCCTATTTAGAACAGGCCAATGAACGCCCACCCAGTCCAGAAGAGATCGCAAAAGAACTTGACCTGAGTATAAATGAGGTTAAGGAATCCCTAAAAAATTCGGGCAGGCATGTAAGTATGGATGCCCCCCTTATCGTGGGAGAAGATTCTAACTTATATGATGTATTGCGCTCTGGAGAATCGCCCAATCCTGATCGTGAATTGTTGAATGAATCCTTACGTGTGGAAATAGAACGTGCCCTGGAGACCTTAACCCCACGCGAGGCTGATGTTATCCGTCTTTATTTTGGTCTAGGTGAACAGCAGCCCATGACTCTTGAAGAAATAGGTGAAACCTTTGACCTTACCAGGGAACGTGTAAGACAAATCAAGGAAAAAGCCATTCGCAGATTGAAACATACTTCAAGATGTAAAATCCTTAAAACCTATTTAGGATAACGCCAATAAGCGTTAAAAATTAGGTGCATTAAACACCTATTTTATATATTGCGCTTTATAGGAATAAAAGTATTTAAGATGACAACAGTTTATCATAACTGTTCGTTTTTTGATTGATGAATGAATCCTCGGCTGATTACCGGGGATTTTTTGTACTTTTAAACCAACCCCAAATTAACAACATAAGAATGGTTTATTCATTAATCTACGTAAGCAATACCTCTAAAGTTTTAAAAAAAGAAGGCATAGAACAGGTTTTTGATTACACCACAGCCTTTAATATAAATCATGATATTTCTGGATTTTTAGTCTATAAAGATGGTAACTTTATTCAGTTGCGCGAAGGCAATGAAAAAACGATCAAATCTCTATATAAGCGAATTTTTAAGGACAAGCGCCATGTAAATGTCATTACAATTCTAGAGGAAGAAATATCCCAACGTTATTTTGACGGTTATGAAAGTGGCTTTTTTACTTCTCAAAACAACAAATTGACGGGTGGTCTCCTTAATTATTTAGACTATCTCAAACTCTTAGAAAACCATAAAGTCGATAAACAGGTTGCGATGGTAGAGCAGATCTTAAAAACAATGTAATCTTAACCATCTAATTCTTTTCTTGGTACTTTGAATACTACAATTATGGCACAACAATTAATTGCACCTTCCCTGCTCGCATCAGACTTTGCAAACCTACAGCGAGATATAGAAATGATAAATGCCAGTGACGCAGACTGGTTTCATGTAGATATCATGGACGGTATTTTTGTGCCAAATATCTCCTTTGGTATGCCCGTTTTTAAAGCGATCACCGCACATACTAAAAAGTTTGTAGACGTGCATTTAATGATTGTAGACCCAGATCGATTTATTGCAGATTTTGCCCAACTGGGCGCAGATAGCATTACCGTACATTATGAGGCGTGTACGCACTTGCACCGTACGCTACAAGTTATCAATCAGGCTGGCGCAAAGACTGGTGTGGCTCTAAATCCACATACTTCTGTAAGCGCGTTGAGAGAAGTGATCAACATGATCGACGTGGTTTGCGTAATGAGTGTAAACCCCGGTTTTGGTGGTCAAACATTCATTGAAAACACATATAATAAAATTGCCGAACTCAAAGAATTGATAACGGTTAAAAACGCTTCCACGCTTATAGAAATAGACGGTGGCGTAACGGACAAAAATGCTCAAAAACTCTTTAAAACAGGCGCAAATGTGCTCGTTTCGGGCAGTTTTATCTTTAAATCTGAAAATCCAGCAGAAACGATTAAAAATCTAAAAACTATTGACGAATAATGAAATAGTATAAATTGTAAAACGCCTCAGATTTCGTTATGTTTTGCCTGAATTAGTCCATTTTTCATCACTTTTTGAAAGATTCTCCTTTAAAGCTCTGTGAACTGTTCTTAAAAAGTACATTAAAAGTGGTGAGACTACCATAAATACGCGTCAAATACTGTTGCAAATCTACCTTTTCCTGATCATCCAGATTTTTACTGGCGTTTATTTTCTGCTCCATAACCCGAATTCTATCACGCACCATTACAATTTTATAAAAAAAGGTGTCGATAGGTATTTCCTTTGCAGATAGGTTACCATCTTTAGGATTTAAACTCATGGTGCCGCCTTTCCATTTATCTGCAATGGGCACTACATCAGAAATATCGGAATAGCGTTTTAAAAGATTCCGCAAGGTATTTTCCACCTCATAAAAACTAATGGTATCTACTGCATCTTCAGCGGCCTCAATCACTTCAAAATCACTATCGATATCAATAGTTTCCAAACCTTTTTCTATAAAAGTCACCCAGTACTCCTGTGAGGTAACATTTGTGACTACTCCCTTACCGTGTTCCGCGTGATTGATACGTGAACCAATCCCCAATATTTTTTCCATTTTTTTACTACTTTACACTGTTTTGTTATTTTGACCAAAATAAAAGTATTCAACCAACTTAGAAAATAAAAATGTAGGTTTGAGCTAAAAAGAGATCGTTTGAGATAGAATGACCAAAAAAAGGAGTCAAACGCTAAAGAGAAGACAGAATGAACAAAAAAATTAACAATGAATAAGACTAAAATCATTGGAGGTATTCTGGGGCCGCTGCTTTTTATATATCTCAACTTCTTTTTCACGGCAGAAGGTCTTTCGCCGGCGGCGCAGTCCACCCTCGCCTGCGCCGCTTGGATCGCGGTCTGGTGGACCACCGAAGTAATCCCCATCGCAGCTACCGCACTATTGCCCATCATTCTTTTCCCCATGACCGGCGCCCTATCACTGGATGCAACCACTGCAAGTTACGGTCATAAATACGTTTTTTTATTTGTTGGTGGCTTTCTAATTGCAATCGCTATAGAAAAATGGAATCTGCACCGCCGCATTGCCCTAAGCATTATTAGCCTTATAGGAACCAGTATTAACCGTATTCTTCTGGGTTTTATGGTGGCAACGGCCTTTTTATCAATGTGGATATCAAACACGGCCACCACCGTAATGATGCTTCCCATCGGCATGGCCATCGTCTCACAGCTTAAAGATAATCCCGCGTCTAAGGGTGATGAGCATCTTACCTTTGGAAAAGGACTTATGCTCGCGATCGCCTACGCTGCCTCTATTGGCGGCATGGCCACATTAATAGGCACACCGCCAAATCTTATTCTCGCCGGGGTTCTTGAAGAGAGTTATGGAGTGGAAATCAGCTTTTTACAATGGATGAAATTTGGTCTTCCCATTGCTATTCTCTTGTTGTTCATCTGCTGGTTTTATCTTACGCGTTTTGCTTTTGCCAAAGGGCACGATCTCGCTATGCCAAAGCAATTTCCGGGAGGAAAAGCCGAAATTGAACGTCTTATTTCAACACTGGGCAAAATGAGCAGAGAAGAACGCATCGTACTGGTTGTATTTGCAGCCACTGCGTTCTGCTGGATGTTCAGGGTCTACTTGATTCAACCGCTGTTTCCCGAAGTTGACGATACCATTATCGCGGTATTTTTTGCACTTATCTTATTTTTAATCCCTTCAAAAAAAGATAAGAAAGGAATGTTGCTCCACTGGGAAGAAGCAGTAAAACTGCCGTGGGGAATTCTGCTACTTTATGGTGGCGGCCTAGCGCTTGCAAGTGCTTTTTCTGAAACCGGCCTCGCCGAATGGATCGGTATGCAGCTTACTAATATAGAAAACGTAAATTTACTATTGCTGTTGCTTATTCTTATCGCATCGGTAAATTTCTTGACCGAAATCACTTCAAACCTTGCTACAACGGCGATGCTACTTCCGGTAATTGTACCGGTAGCGCTTATTTTTGACACACATCCTTATATTCTAATGGCTGGCGTGACGCTGGCGGCCTCGTGTGCTTTTATGTTGCCGGTAGCCACTCCGCCTAACGCAATTGTTTTTGGGTCAGGCTATCTGCGCATTCCGGATATGGTGAAAACGGGTATTTGGATGAATATTATATCTATCCTTTTGCTCACCGTGATCACTTATTATTTCCTGCCCGTTTTATGGGATTTTGTGCCAGATTCGTTCCCAGCGAACTTTAAGAAATAAACTACTTTGAACGTTTCAGTCCATAATACAAGATTCGACTCAAAGTTATAAAAAATCATAATTAGATTATAAAGTTGCCCTCCCACAATATGTAACATTATAAAAGCTAAAGCATCTACACTGATGTTAATAATTTCCAATATTTTGGAAACAATAAATTAATCCTGTTTATTTACACGACAATTAATCGATGCTCAAAATTATAAAAACTTCAATCACGCTCTGCAGCTTTTTATTGCTCTTCGGTTGTTCAAAAGATGATGTGGATAATACTTATTTTTCACCCCCAAAATCTATTCAGGATATTTGGATTTCAGCAGGAAAATCAGAATCAAGATTAGTAATAACAAACAATAATTTAATTGAAAATTATGCTGAGAATGAATTTACCTACGGTTATCAACCTTTAGACTTTAATAAGGAGTTTGGAAATGGAGAATATATAATCGAAGAGTTTTTTGATGATTTTTCTTATGAGATAATTATCACAAGGAAAGATGGTAACACTCTTAAGGATAATCCTACCTTAAAAAGATTACGCCGAAAATATGTTATCGGTCGTTATAATAATAATGAAGTTCTCTTGCTTAATCAGACAGGTCTTTATAACGCTTATTTAGTAAGAGAATAACTTATTCTGAAAGCATTTCTACCGTGGCCACAGTCCTGAAACCAGTATGATCTGTGCTAGAATCCATCGTGTTGCCCATTCTTGCTGAAATGCGGTAGCTGGCGCAATAGGAAGCAGCACATAGAAAAGAGCCGCCCTTGATCACTTTTTCCTTCTGGTAGGGTGATTCAGGATTGTAGGATTCCTTAGCCCCTTTCGGATTTATCAACTCACCTTTTCCTAGTGTTCGGCTGTAATAGTTTACATTAAACCAGTCTTGCGTCCACTCCCACACGTTCCCAGCCATATCATAAATACCCAGCGAATTTGCCCGAAATGAGGCTACTGGCGCAACACCGCCATACCCATCCTCAGTAAGATTTTTAATCGGAAATTCACCCTGCCAGGTATTTGCCATCTTACTCAATTGTTGAGGATCATCTCCCCAAGTGTAGATTCCACCATTTAATTTGCCATGGGCGGCCGCTTCCCATTCTGCTTCAGAGGGCAATCTTCTATTGGCCCATTTACAGTAGGCCAGTGCATCTTTATAGGCAATGTGAACTACTGGATAATTATCTTTATTTTTTATGGAAGTTCCGCGACCTTCTGGGTGCCGCCAGTCTGCACCATGTTCCCACAACCACCATTGTGAGTAATCATCTAGATTTCTAACCTGCTCTAAGTCTGCGTTGAAGATGAGTGATCCTGGTAGCAAGATACTATCTGCTGGCTTAGGAGTTCCCGGTGGTAATTGCTCTTTCATCTCTTCCCAGGCAATAGGTTGCTCGGCAACAGTCACATACCCAGTAGCTTCTATAAATTCTCTAAATTCGGCATTGGTCACTTCCGCTTTGTCTATAAAAAATCCATCTACGGCCACCGGATGCGCCGGTTTCTCCCGTGGCAACGCCTGCTTGTCACCCTGTTGCGCGCCCATGGTATAGTGTACTCCAGAAACCCAGACCATACCTTCGGGCGTTTTTACGTGATTAGGTTGTTTCACGAGGAGAGCTGCTTTAGCGGTAGAGTTTTTGGTTTTAGCCATAGCTTTATTTTCCTTACCTTCTGTACAGGCTCCAAAGAGGAGCAGCAAGGAAAACGCTAAAATAACGACTGATTTTTTTTCTGAAGATATTTTTGGTTTCATAAGCTAAAAGATTCTGAAAATAGTGTTGCGTTTGGATGTGTTTAAAACGTTCTATGATTTTAAAAAAATTGAATTTCGAATGCTCCATTCTTTCACCATTCTTTAAAGGAAATATCATGCCGAAAAATAGAAATTAATTCTTTAAATGTAGGAAAAGTAGCTAAAAACTAACGATTTAGGACAAAAAATGGGGTATAATGTATCAAAAATAGGGGTTGGCGGTGGTTGTCACTGGTGTACCGAAGCTGTGTTCAATGCACTCAAAGGTGTAGAAAAAGTGGAGCAGGGTTACCTCTCTGCCTACGGCGAAAATAAGGCATTTTCAGAAGGTGTTATTATACAATACCGTCCCGAAGAAATAAGCCTACGCGATCTTGTTAAGGTGCATCTCTATACGCACGCCTCAACTTCTGCACATTCTTTTAGAAAGAAATACAGGTCTGCTATTTATTGTTTTGATACAAAGGAGATCAAGGTGGTAGAAAAGATACTGACAGAACTACAAAATAATTTTGAAGAGAAATTGATTACCAAGGCGCTAGTGTTTCAGAAATTTGAAGCAAGTCGTGAGCAAATACAGGATTATTATGAAAAAAATAAAAATGCTCCTTTTTGCGAACGCTATATCATCCCTAAACTTCAGCTTCTTAAAGACAGCTTTAAAGAACTGGAAGTATAAAAGATATAATGCAAGACATTCCTTTTTAAAAGCATCTATTAAATACAAAACCTATATAGATACAGATTTAACTTTTTTTATTTATCATATCGTACTCATAAATTTCTTCGCGAGCGATTTCAGAATTGAGGCCGTAGCTTACAAAAAGCCCAATACCAATTAAAAAAAACAGCCTTGAGAATATATATAAAAATTCAAAACCAAAATAGTAGGCAAAAAGTGAGGCGATGTCAGAGAAAATAAAACAAAAAGCAATAAAGGTATAGCGCATGGAGCGGGTGCTATTGTATTTGTTATTATAAACGACAGCAATGAACCCTAAAACCATTATAAAAGCACTATAAACATAGAACAAAAAAATCTCAAAATTATCCCTGAAACTAAGCGAAAGCATGTCAATAATGACATTAAGGGTGTAGACATTTGCGAGAATAAGTAAAATTGCTACAGAGATCAACCTTGGGCTTATAGACCTAAAGTTAAATTTCGGCAAACATTCTACAATAATCATCGTATAGGCAAGGCTTCCCAAAATCATATACCCTTTAAATCCCCAAGGATTCTCGTAAAACTGAAAGAATATTTCTTGTCCCAAAAAGAAAGCCAAGGCTATAGACACCCATCTATTTTTTAATTTCCCCGTTGAGATATAAAAAACAAAAAATGCGGCCACACTAACTAAACGAGCTAATCGACTTAATTTCAGATCTAAGGTCAGAAGAATGATAATGTTTAGAAGAATCAATAAGAATACGGCAGTTGTAAACGTCCAATTCCTTTTAAAATTAGGTGTAAAGATCATTTAATCTATCTATTAGGCATCTTATTTGTCTAAAATGCTAAAGATACCTAAAAGAAAAGAATTTAATAAAACTTCTTAATATTATCTTAATAAATTCGACAAATGACATTTTTTTTCTAAATCCTAAGAAAAATAATAGAAAGCAATATTGGTTAAAAGTCAACTATTACCCCGATACCCAGTTGCTGTTTCCATTGCGTACGGGCACCCAGAACAATTTCTTGTCCATCAGCATTAGTCTGTGTCAACTTAACGTCATTATCGTACTTGAGATGAGATCCTATTTTTGCCACGACATACGTATTTACCTTGAAATTAAGGTTAAGCTCCCAATCTACATCCACATTGCCAAAACTGTTGAGATAATCAGTATACAACCGCAGATCGTTGATAAGGTTGATATTCTCTAGAACCTCCGTTTGAAAGGAACCAGAGAGTAGAATACCAAGTTCATTGCGTACATTTTCCCCTTTTTTGATAATATTCCCATCTGCATCCCGTACTGCTTCCTCTACCCCAAACGCTCCACGGTTTGCCAGTTCTTGATCAAGAACGAACGTTGATCTGTAAGTTAACGGAGAGGCGTAAAGGGAAAGGCTTTCTATCCTTTTTCCGTATTCAAATCCTACCCCGGTAAAGATATATGCCGGTGCCATAAATTGAGAGATGGTGCTTTTGGTATTGGGATAATTGTAGCCGTTAGTAAACTGGGTGTTAAAACTAAATCTTGCCGAATAAAACCAATTGGAAATTGTATCGCTCCTATAACCATATTCTGATTTTATCTCCAGTTGATCATCCGTTTTACGTATTTCACGTCCCTGCTGGCTATTGACTCCAAACCTCGCCCTGAGCGTATTGCGCCAGTTCGTCTTGCCATCACTATAATTTCTGGCCAAGTTCAATTCGGCGAGACCGGAAATTGAGTTGCTCCCACCCGCATTCCAATTCACAAAAGCAACCTCGCTAAGATCGATGCCTATAACATTTTTTTGAGTCCATCTAGAGATCCTTTCATCCCGCGCTTTTTTGGCATTGACCATTCCCGTAAGCCCTTCGTTATCCAGACCAAAATGCAAAAGCACCTGCTGACCACTAGCATATTTAACAGATAAGAACAGTAAAGCACTTAATATAAGGTAAAACTTCAAAGTAGCTACTTTTAGTAAATCAACAACCTCGGGACAAGCCCGCGAGGTATGAATTGGAAAATATTTTTTTCTTTCGAGGCAAGCCTCTGGAAACCAAACCCTCTGCAGGATTAAACGTATTCAAACGATCCAAACGCACTCTTGATACTTAGTTTTTTTGATGTGGCGTCTTCTACCCTACCTATAACTTGGGCTTCCACATTAAAAGAGTTGGCAATCGTAATAATCTCCTGCGCCACAGATTCGTCAACATACAACTCCATACGATGTCCCATATTAAAAACCTGATACATCTCTTTCCAACTTGTACCGCTCTCTTCTTGTATGAGTTTGAATAACGGTGGCAAATCAAAGAGATTGTCTTTGATAACATGAAGTTTTTCTACAAAGTGAAGAATTTTCGTCTGAGCACCACCACTGCAGTGCACCATCCCGCAAATTGCGGAACGATCAACGGTCTGTAACACTTTTTTAATAATGGGCGCGTAGGTTCTTGTGGGTGAAAGCACCAATTTACCGGCGTCTAGGGGCGTATTTTCCACCATTTCGGTCAATTTTTTTGATCCGGAATACACGAGATCTTCAGGTACTAAAGAATCATAACTTTCAGGGTATTTTTCGGCCAGATACTTGCCAAAAACATCATGCCTTGCAGAAGTGAGCCCGTTACTTCCCATGCCACCATTATAGGAATTTTCATAACTGGCCTGCCCGGCCGAAGAAAGTCCTACGATCACGTTGCCAGGGCGTATATTTGCATTATCTATCACCTCATTGCGGCGCATCCTGGCGATAACGGTGGAATCTACGATAATAGTACGCACCAGATCTCCCACATCTGCCGTCTCACCGCCAGTGCTTTTTATGCTTACGCCAAATGTTTCAAGATCTGCAATAAGTTCTTCTGTGCCGTTGATAATAGCTGATATAACCTCTCCAGGAATCAGATTTTTATTGCGCCCTATGGTAGAAGAAAGCAAGATGTTCTCTGTTGCGCCCACGCAAATCAGGTCGTCTACGTTCATAATAAGCGCATCCTGCGCAACACCTTTCCATACGGAAAGATCACCGGTTTCCTTCCAGTACATATAGGCCAGCGACGATTTTGTTCCTGCACCATCTGCGTGCATGACCAGACAATGGTCTGGGCTGCCGGTAAGATAATCGGGTACGATCTTACAGAAAGCGCTTGGATAAAGGCCTTTATCTACTTTTTTTATGGCATTATGCACATCTTCCTTTGCTGCGGAAACGCCGCGCTGCGCATATCTTTTTGAGGTTTGCTCACTCATTTTATTCTAAATATTTTGCGAAAATAGGCATTATTTAATCGTTTTACCCGATTTTCTATTATCCAGCTCGCTTTGTTTCCTGCTGCAAACGCGCTGCAACTTCCTGTACTTCATCAAGCGCACGCAGTAAGTTACCGCTCCATAGTTTGCCTATTTCTTCTTCGGAATAACCGCGCCGTACTAATTCTTTAGTCACATTAAGGGTTTCTGAAGCATTATCCCAACCTTCAACACCGCCACCGCCGTCAAAATCACTACTTATACCCACATGATCAATCCCCAATTTTTTTACGAGATAATCAATGTGATCAACAAAATCTGCCACATTTACCGCTGGCGGAAGATTTTTTGTATTTTTCATTTTTCGATTAAGAACGGGAGCTATTTCATTGACTTTTTCATTATAGGCAACTTTTTCGACTTCGGGCAATGTATCCAGCCCTTCACCTTCTAGATAAGTTAAACCTATAGAATCCAATAATTTAAGCCCTATTTCTTTTCGCGCTGCTTCTCTGGCATCGTCTTTTTCCTTATTCAAATATCCTTGAAAAGCCACCGCTTGCACCACGCCGCCATTTTCTTTCATCCATTCCAATTGTTCATCGTCAAGATTTCTGCTGTGTTCGCTCAATGCTCTGGCCGATGAATGCGAGGCGATAATTGGCGCTTTTGAAAGTTTGATCATTTGTCGCATCGCTTCTTTTGAAGGGTGCGAAATGTCTATCATCATACCTACTTCATTCATTTTTGCGATCACTTCCCGACCCAGATCACTCAATCCGTTATTCAGCCAAATACTATCGGCTTCGCCAGTGTTACTATCACTCAGCTGACTGTGGCCGTTGTGCGCGAGGGACATATACCTACCGCCCAAATCATAAAATTTTTGCACGTTATTGATGTCTTTACCAATTGCGTACCCATTCTCTATTCCTATCATCGCTACTTTCTTGCCCGATGCATGAATGCTCCTCACCTCGTCTGAAGTTGTTGCCAACGCGATCTGATCTGGAGCGATTTCTTCTACTAAATGATGAATCGCTGTAAATTTTGAGATCGCATTCTCGTACGCTTTTTTATAACCAGCATCATTCAGCGAATCTTGCCCAGTGTAAACAACAAACCAAGCGACATCAAGTCCGCCAGCTTTCATTTTTGGTAAATTGACCTGCGTGTCCAGATCCTGCGTATAATTAATGGAATCTGTAAAGTTCTTCACATTAATATCTACATGTGTGTCTAAAGTGATCACATCATCTTGAATTTTCTGTGCTTTTTCGGTTAGCGCTTCATTGGTCATTTCCGTTTCCTTTTTGGTTTTTTCCTGACAGGAACCCCATAAAAGTGGAAACAACAGCAATAAAAAGGAATAGGTTGTAATTGTCTGCATGGTTGTTTTGATTTTTGGTTGCTTTTACGCGTAAATTTTTATGGTTGAAAAAGCCATTTTCTGGCTTGCAATGCTATTTTTTGACCATCGGGGCCAATATATCCCAAACGTTTTGGGTAACAATTTTATGCCCTTTTACAGTAGGATGTATACCATCTTGTTGATTTAAATCAGGTATTCCTGCAACATTGGTCAGCAAAAAGGGAATGAGCTTGGCATTGTTCTTTTCGGCCAGTTCTGGAAATATTTTTTTGAATCCGGCTGTATATTCCTGACCTAGATTGGGCGGCAGTTGCATTCCGGCAAGTACGATTTGCGTATCTGGATTTTTAGTATGTACAGTATCTATAATTGCCTGGAGATTCTGCCGTGTTTCGCTCAGTGGGATACCACGCAAACCGTCGTTGGCGCCCAGTTCAAGCACAAAAATATCTACGTTCTGCTTTAGCACCCAGCTAATCCTATTTTTACCGCCAGCAGTCGTTTCCCCACTCACCCCTGCATTAATAGCGGTGTATTTCAAATTCAACGAATCTAATTTTTGCTGAATAAGCGCGGGATAGGCATCTTCAGGATCATCGAGGCCATAGCCGGCGGTAAGACTGTCGCCAAAAAACAGAATTGATTTTGACGTAGTGTCGCTTTCCGAAGTATTAGCAGATTCCTCTTGTACTTGCTCCCCTTTTGGACCGGTTGCGGAATCTGTTTTATCTTTGCAGGAGCTTATTAACGTAAATACGGAAAAACAACAAAATATTAACAGGGTTCTCAAGGCGATGGGTATTTAAATTAAAACTTTTCGGTACTTTGTCTTTTTTCGATCACAAATACAAAAGTAGCATAATGGCAAAGATATTAAACGTTGAGCACTTGGAGAAAGGCTACACGAACGGAACTAAAAAGCTTACCGTATTGCACGATATTTCTTTTAGTATTGAGGAAAAGGAGACTTTTGCTATTGTGGGTCCTTCCGGAAGTGGAAAAACAACATTACTGGGCCTTTGTGCAGGTCTAGATCATCCTGACGCAGGTACAATCAGTTTATGTGGGACTTCCATGAGCAGCTTAGATGAGGATGGTCGTGCCCGACTGCGCAACGATAAAGTGGGTTTTGTTTTTCAGGATTTTCAGCTGCTTCCCACCCTTACCGCACTTGAAAATGTCGCCGTTCCGCTGGAATTGCAGGGTGACAAAAAAGCGACCCAAATAAGTAAGGAACTCCTTGCAAAAGTGGGTCTGGGAGACCGTTTTAACCATTATCCTTCACAATTATCGGGCGGTGAACAGCAGCGTGTGGCATTGGCGCGGGCTTTTTCAAACCAGCCAGCAATTCTTTTTGCAGATGAGCCTACCGGAAACCTAGATTCTGAAACTGGCGAAAAAGTCATTGATCTGCTTTTTGAACTCAATAAAGATCACGGGACAACACTGGTAATTGTTACCCACGATAACGAACTCGCAGCGCTTACCCAGCGCATTCTTAAATTGAAAGGCGGAAAAATAGTGGACACTGAAATTACTCCAGTTTGAAAAATAAAGACCAACAGCGTACGCAGCCCGGCATGGGATGGATTTTTAAGATGGCTTGGCGTGATGGCCGTGCCAGCATAAAAAAACTGATGCTTTTTATGGCTTCCATTGTATTGGGGATCGCCGCGGTGGTTTCCATCCAATCCTTTGGCGATACGCTCAAGAAAAATATTGCGCTGCAGTCGAAGTCACTTATGGGCGCAGATTATAAGATAGACAGCGACAGACCGATTAATAAAGAAGTGGAAAAAATAATGGATTCCCTTGGCGGGCCGCGCGCCAAAGAAATCAGTTTTGCATCTATGGCCGCTTTTTCTGCAACCGATGCGACAAAGCTTGTGCAAGTGCGAGGTATTTCTGGAGGCTTTCCATTTTATGGAACCATGGATACCGAACCGGTTTCTGCCGCAAAAAGTTTTCAGCAAACAAATAGCGCTCTTGTGGACGCTACGGTTATGCTACAATTGAATCTCAAACCCGGGGATAGCATAAAAGTGGGCAAAGTAAAGTTGCCTATTGCAGGTTCTTTAAAGTCGCTTCCCGGCAGCAATGCGATTTTCAGTTCGGTCGCGCCACCAGTGGTTATTCCGTATTCATTTATAGAACAAAGCGGACTCGTACAAACCGGGAGCCGCATTGATTATGAGTATTATTTTGTTGCCCCGCCAACTCAGGATATGGAGCAGCTCGATAATGCCCTCGGTTCTGTACTAGATAAAAACGATGCCGATCTAGACACCCACCTTTCTACTAGTGAACGACTGGGCAGACGTTATGAGAATTTTGGCAGGTTCTTAAATCTGGTGGCTTTCGTGGCACTTTTATTAGGCTGCGTGGGTATTGCTAGCGCCATTCATATTTATATTAAGGAAAAACTGCGGTCAGTGGCCATACTCAAATGTATAGGCGCTTCCCGACGGCAGACCTTTTTGATTTATTTGGTGCAAATCGCTGGCATGGGCCTTCTCGGCGGAATAATAGGTACGGCTGCCGGCCTCTTGTTACAACAGCTATTCCCCATACTTTTACAGGATTTTTTACCGGTAAATGTACAGCTTTCGCTGGCTCCTCAAATTATTATCGCTGGCGTATTGCTCGGGGTGATCATGTCTGTACTTTTTGCCATGTATCCCTTAATGAGTACGTTGTATGTGTCGCCTTTGCAGGCTTTGAGAGTAGAGGCCAAAACAAGTTCCCGCTCTAAACGAGCCGCATTTTTAGTCGGCTTGGCGATTGTGGTTTTTGTACTGCTCTTTTCCTTTTGGCTGCTCGAAAACTGGAAATACGCCCTCTCCTTTGTTGGTGGTGTTTTAATAACTTTTGCGCTCCTCGCGGGAATTGCCGCGCTCTTTATAAAACTTATCAAAAGCAATTTTCCCACTTCGTGGAATTTTGAAACGCGGCAAAGCCTTTCAAACCTTTTTCGGCCGCAAAATCAGACATTGACGCTGATTCTTGCGATTGGCGTGGGTTCATTTTTAATCAGTACGCTGTATTTTACGAAAGATCTATTGCTCGCACAGGCTAGTTTAGAATCCAACCGGAACAGTCCAAACATCATTATGCTGGACATTCAGCGCGAGCAAGTGGATTCAGTTGCCAGTACGGTTAAAAATCAAGGTTTACCGGTACTCAGCAATATCCCGATCGTGAGTATGCGCGTTCAGGAAATAAACGGCAAAAATGCCAATCAGATCAAACAGGATACGAGTTCGCACGTAAACGGCTGGATACTTTCACATGAGTTCCGGGTCACCTATCGCGATTCCCTTATCGCTTCAGAAAGTATAGAGCAAGGGGCATTGACTCCGCAAATTAATAATGAGGAACGGCCGGTGCCCATTTCGGTAAGCTCTAATTTTGCCGACGACGCTCACGTAAAACTGGGCGATAAGGTTACTTTTAACGTGCAGGGCGTACTTTTAGAAACGGTTATAGGCAGCGTACGTTTGGTAGACTGGAGCCGTTTACAGCTCAATTTCTCCATTGTATTTCCTAAAGGGGTTCTGGAAGACGCTCCACAATTTGGCGTGCTGACTACAAAAGCGCCAGATGAAGCGGCATCTGCAAAACTTCAGCAAAAACTGGTTCGACTATTCCCCAATGTTTCTATTCTTGACCTCCGGCAATTACTTACGGTGGTTGAGAACATCCTGAATAAAATAACGCTGATTATCAATTTTATGGCGTTTTTCAGTATTCTTACAGGAATTATTGTATTGCTAGGCGCAGTGAGAACAAGCAAATATCAGCGCATTAAAGAAAGTGTGCTCCTCAGAACATTGGGCGCACGCAGTAAACAGATCGTAAAAATACTGGCTCTGGAATATTTTTATCTGGGTGCGCTTGGCGCCATATCTGGAATTGTACTGTCTTTAATAAGCAGCCAATTATTGGCATGGATTGTTTTTGATACGCCGTTTTTTCCTTCTATTTGGCCATTTTTAGTGCTCTTTCCAGTAATTACAATCCTTGTTATGGCAATCGGTCTGGGCAGCAGCATTGGGGTGATTAAAAGTCCGCCGCTGGAAGTGCTTCGTAAACAATAATCCCCTCCCAGCCTGCCTTCCCCACCCAACCTCCCCGAAGGGAAGGAGCTATGACGAAGAACCCTCTGATTTTAGGACAGAAAACACCCGTTTTTGACTAAAAATGGCGGTATTTCCGAGATAGCATGAAAAAACTCCCCACAGCATCTCAAATGTGGGGCGTTTTTTTTACTCCTCCCCTTTGGGGAGGCTGGGTGGGGAATTTAAGCCTCTTCCATATATTCTTCAATTGGCGCGCAAGTACAGATCAAATTCCTATCACCAAAGGCATCATCTACACGGCGCACGCTGGGCCAGAATTTATTGTCGCTCACATATTCTAATGGAAATGCGGCTTGCTCCCTGGTATATGGAAAATCCCAAGTTTCAGCAGTGAGCATTTTTAGCGTGTGTGGGGCGTTTTTTAGCAGATTATTGTCATTTTCTGCTGAAGTGCTGTCAATTTCCTTTTTAATGGAAAGCATCGCGTCACAAAAACGATCCAGTTCTGCTTTATCCTCACTTTCGGTAGGTTCGATCATCATCGTTCCTGCCACTGGAAAAGAAACCGTGGGCGAGTGAAAACCATAATCGATAAGGCGTTTTGCAATGTCTACCACTTCAATACCATTATTCTTGAACGGCCTGCAATCAATGATCATCTCATGTGCAGCGCGGCCTTTTTCACCAGTATACAACACATCAAAAGCACCTTTTAAACGCTCTTTTATATAATTCGCATTCAAAATAGCGACTTGCGTAGACTGTTTAAGTCCGGCCTCGCCCAGCATTTTGATATAGCCATAACTAATTAAGCAAACCGATGCAGAACCCCAGGGAGCTGAAGAAATCGCGGTAATTGCCTGTTCTCCCCCAGTTTTAATTACTGGATTGGAAGGTAAAAACGGCACAAGTTGTTTTGCTACACAGATTGGACCCACACCGGGACCGCCACCGCCATGCGGAATAGCGAAAGTTTTATGCAAGTTTAAGTGACAAACATCTGCACCAATGTGACCGGGATTAGTAAGTCCCACCTGCGCATTCATATTCGCACCGTCCATATACACTTGACCACCAAATTCATGGATGATCGATGTGATTTCCTGTATAGCCGACTCATAAACGCCGTGTGTAGACGGATAAGTTACCATAAGTGCAGCCAAGTTATTTTTGTGTTTTTCGGCTTTTTCACGCAGATCATCCACATCGATATTTCCTTGCGCTGTAGATTTTGTAACTACAACATGCATGCCGGCCATAACTGCACTTGCCGGGTTTGTACCATGCGCGGAAGAAGGAATAATGCAAATATTTCTATGCGCTTCATCTCGCGATTCATGGTACGCCCTGATCACCATTAGACCGGCATATTCTCCCTGCGCGCCAGAGTTAGGCTGCAAAGAAGTGCCTGAAAAACCGGTGATCTCGGTGAGTTGATCCTCAAGTTTTTTAAGGACTTCCTGATAGCCCGCGGCCTGTTCTAAAGGTACAAAGGGGTGAATATTGCCCCAGCGTGCGTCGCTCAATGGCAGCATTTCTGAAGCTGCATTGAGTTTCATGGTGCAACTTCCCAGAGAAATCATGCTATGGTTCAACGATAGATCTTTACGCTCCAGCTTTTTGATATAGCGCATCAGTGCGGTTTCCGAATGATAGGAATTAAACACGGGATTGGTCATAAAATCAGTGGTGCGCACAAGATTTTCTGGGATTGCTGTTTTGGTCAAAAGTTCTTTAACTTCCTCAAAATCCTTTGATTTCGCTTCCGCGAAAACGGATATAATAGCATTCAAATCTTCCAGACTGGTCGTTTCATTAACCGAAATAGCTACTGTTTCTGCATCGGGATAATAGAAATTGATCTCGTTCTTTTCCGCGATAGCGGCAATTTGAGACGCATTGGCCTTGATGCGAATAGTGTCAAAATAAGCTGAATTTAGCTGATAATAACCCATTTTCTCCAAAGCATCAGCGATGGTAAATGCGGTGGTATGTACTTTATTTGCAATGTACCGCAAGCCTTTTGGCCCGTGATAAACCGCATACATACCTGCCATAACGGCCAGCAGAACTTGCGCTGTACAGATATTTGAAGTCGCTTTATCTCTTTTTATATGTTGCTCACGCGTTTGCAGCGCCATACGAAGGGCACGGTTGCCGTCTATATCTTTAGTCACGCCAATGATGCGGCCGGGAATGCTACGTTTATATGCGTCACGCGTAGCGAAAAAAGCCGCGTGCGGACCACCATAACCTAATGGGATCCCAAAACGCTGCGTGGTTCCTACTACAACATCTGCTCCTAAACTTCCGGGCGACTCTAAGGCAACCAGACTCAGAATATCTGCTGCTACGGCCACTTTTATGTTGTTTTCTTTTGCTTTGGCAATAAATCCGGAATAATCAAAAATTTCGCCGTTGGCGGAAGGGTATTGCACAAGCGCACCACAAAATTCGGTGGAAAAGTCAAATTCATGGTGATTGCCCACGACCAACTCAATTCCTACCGGAACAGCACGGGTTTTAAGCACATTTATAGTTTGTGGCAGAACATCTTCAGACACAAAAAATTTTGCCACATTATTCTTTTTCTGTTCGCGGTCGCGCAGTGCGAAAATGAGGGACATCGCCTCTGCCGCTGCTGTAGACTCGTCAAGTAAAGAGGCGTTTGCTAATTCCATACCGGTAAGATCACTTACCATGGTCTGAAAATTAAGTAAGGCTTCTAGACGGCCCTGCGCAATCTCTGCCTGATAAGGTGTATAGGCAGTGTACCAACCCGGATTTTCCAACACGTTACGCTGAATAACGGCAGGAATCTTTGCCTCATTATAGCCTAAGCCTATGTATGAACGATAAACCTTGTTTTTTGCGGCCAGTGTATTGATATGGCGGGCATATTCATACTCACTCAGCGCAGGATCTAGGGCCAAAGGCTTTTCTAGCTTGATCCCGTCAGGAAGGGTCTCGTACATTAACTGCTCTATAGAATCTGCCCCAATGGCTTTAAGCATATCTGCTTGCTGCTCTTCTCTGGGGCCTATATGTCTCTTTGCAAAAACGTCTGTTTTCATTGCTTTTTTTTTGTTAGGCAAAATTAAGGAATAGCCTATTATTAAGTGCATGGTTGGATAGGAGTTTTTAAACAAATCATACACTTATCAACAGTTTAAGATACATTTGTGGAATGAGTGTCATCCGTCAGGTTTTTAGGTTTTATATAAACAGTAGTATTCATGTTGCCCTAGCTGTTTGCGCCTTTACCGCAAGTACTTATGAAATTCTAAACCTTCCCTTTGCCGAAAACCTCCTTTTCTTTGTTTTTTTTGGCACTATAACCGGCTATAATTTTGTTAAATATGCCGGTATCGCCCAGCTGCATCATCGCAGCCTGACCAGCACTTTACAAATTATTCAGATTTTTTCTCTGCTCTGTTTTGCGTGTTGTTTGTATTATGCCTTTCAGTTGTCGTGGAATGTTTTGCTGGCATGTATACCCTTGGGCTTCTTGACCGTTTTTTACGCCGTTCCGCTGTTTCCTTCCAAAGAAAATTTACGTACTACCCCGACGCTGAAGATTTTTGTGATCGCGGCAGTCTGGGCAGGAACTACTGTTTACCTCCCCAAAGTTACGTACGGGCTAGGCTGGAATCTGGAAATCATTGCGCTGCTGCTTCAGCGGTTTTTCATTGTTCTTGCGCTCATTATCCCTTTTGAAATAAGGGACCTTGCTTTTGATGACAAAAATTTGGCCACATTGCCCCAATTAATAGGTATAAAACGCACAAAAATCCTTGGCTATTTCCTGTTAATAATGGCGCTGGGGGTCAGTTTTTTAGGCAATCAAGAGGGAAATTGGCTTGTTTTGGCGATTTTGATCCTATTAACAGGCTTGGCGATCTTTTTTTCAGAAAGAAGACAAAATGAATATTATACCTCTTTTTGGGTGGAAGGGATTCCTATCTGTTACTGGCTGGCACTGTGGCTTATTTAAATTCACTTTAGAATGATAGCGTGGCTTTCTTTGGAAACGAGTCTTCAAAAAAGGAGTTAAACCCGCAAAATGAGTATTCTGATGGCTCAGTAGCTGAGAAAAAGAACACGCTAGCAACCAAAATTAAGTTTTTAGAAATTTCCTTTAGACAGTTCTTCATTGATAAGTTGCTGCAGAGCCTCTTTTTTATCTTCAGGCATATTCTGGATCTTGGCCTGCTTCAAAAGTTCGGTCAACTTAACGTTCTTTTTCGCATGCTCTTTGCATGGCCCACAAAAAACTACGTGAATATTTAAACCTATTTTTTCAATTAAACTCGATTCCTCATACTGTACCTTGTCACAGACTAGACCTGCCTTTTCACAATTTATAAATATTTTAAAACTCATTATAACCAGTTTTTTTCCATACATTCTACCATGGCTGTACGCGCACGATGTATGATAACCCATAAGTTAGACGCAGTAATGTTATAAGCATTACATATAGTTTCTGTTTCCTGACCGTCAATAGTCTTTAATTTGAATATTTCTGCCTGTCTTTCTGGCAATTTGTTGAGACAATTATAAATGGCGTCTCCCAGTTCTGTATTTTCTATAACGTCTTCAGCTGTTTTATCAAAAGGATCTGCTACGCGCTCTTCCATCCAGTCGCCTTCACCATCGTCTTCGCGGTAATTAATACGCACTTCGGCCTTGCCTTTTTTTGAATTGATCTTACGGTAATGGTCTATGATCTTTCGCTTAAGGATAGCGATTAGCCAAGTGCGCTCACTGGCCTTTCCCTGAAAATTCTTCATTGATTTCAGCCCGGCAAGAAAAGTTTCGGAAATAAGATCCTGCGCCACCTCTCGATCACTCACACGCGTGATCGTGTAATTAAAAAGGTAATCTGAATATCTTTTAACCCATTGCGTAGGGTCGATCTGCTTGCTTGGCATAACGTAGTTGCAATTAAAAGTAAATGTACTAAAGTTTATATGATTTTAAAGGAAGGAAATCGGGGTACGTCCCGTTTTATAAAAAGATTCCTTTATTTTTGTTGCATGCTGTAAAAATCATGAACGCTACCGAATTTCTTGAGCACAGTCCAAAAAAAATAAAATTAGTGTACGAATCCACATATCCCAACAAACGCTTTAAACGCAGCATGCGCTTTCTCAAAAATGTACTTCCCGAAGGTTGCGAGGTGCTTGATCTGGGCGTTCCCAATCCCTTTTCTGAACTGATGGAAAAAGAAGGTTTTAGCGTCAAAAACACAAATGGCGAAGACCTAGACCTTGATGTGAGCTTTGTTGAAAACACAAGAACAGAAGCTGTTACCGCTTTTGAAATTTTTGAGCACTTGCTCTCCCCCTTTCAAGTGATCAATAGCATAAAAGCAGATAAACTTGTGGCAAGCATTCCTCTTAAATTATGGTTCTCACCAGCCTATCGAAGCAAAACCGACCCCTGGGACCGGCATTATCATGAGTTTGAAGATTGGCAATTTGACTGGTTGCTAGAGAAAGCGGGCTGGAAGATTATACAACGGGAGCAATTTACACATCCCGTAAAAAAAATAGGCCTCCGGCCATTATTACGCCTGTTTACGCCACGTTATTATCTGATATATGCAGAACGTAGTAGCTCATGAAGATCGCAATCATAATACCCGCCTATAATGAGGAACGTTTTATAGACCAGACCCTGCAATCGCTCGTTGATCAAAGCATACGACCCACTCAGATTCTGGTCGTAGATGATAACAGTACAGATGGGACGGCCTCAATCATAAAGCAGTTTGAGGAAAAATATGATAACATTCGCTATATAAAGAAAGAAAGCGAGCAAGTTCATCTGCCTGGCAGCAAGATCGTGCAGGCCTTTAATTTTGGCTTGAGTACACTGAGCGCAGATTACGATATACTTTGCAAATTTGACGCTGATCTTATTTTTCCAGCTAATTATCTAGAGCGATTAGTCACTATTTTTAAAGCTGATCCTAAAGTAGGTATGGCCGGTGGTTTTTGCCACATATTGAACGAGGGGAAATGGATCCTTGAAAATCTAACCAATAAAGATCACATCCGTGGGGCGCTGAAGGCATATCGGCGTGCTTGTTTTGAGCAAATAAATGGCTTAAAGCCGGCAATGGGCTGGGATACACTAGATGAATTGCTGGCGCAATACCACGGCTGGACCATAAAGACTGACGAATCTCTTGCGGTAAAACATCTCAAGCCAACCGGTAAAACCTATTCTGCCAAGGCTAAATTAAAACAGGGTGAAGCTTTTTACGGCATGCGCTATGGGCTGGGACTTACGGTGATCGCCTCAGCAAAACTCGCCCTTCGGAAAAAAGACATTATTTACTTCAAAAACTGCTTAAACGGCTATTTTTTGGCTAAAAAGCATAAAAAACCCTTCCTCGTCAGTAAAAAGGAAGGGCGTTTTATAAGGCGATTACGCTGGGAAAACATCGGAAAAAAGCTGTTTTAAGCCTGTTTTTGCCGATTTACTCCATGACATCAGTGAGTACATCACCAGAAAAACCATTTGGAAACTCGATTCCCAACAGAGCAGCGATCGTGGTTGCAATATCTGGGATCACTGTGCGCTCATATGTTTTTCCTTTTTTGATCCCATTACCATAAAACAGAAGGGGCACATGCGTATCATAGCTGTAGCTCGTACCATGGGTGGAACCCGTTTTTGAATAAGATATCACACCAGGATCAAGAATTAGAAACACATCACCGCTACGTTTCTGATCAAAACCGTTCTGCACGAGTTCACCTGTACTGTTGTGATAACCCTCCTGTTCCAGCTGTGAACGGGTATATACTTTATTCACATGCTCATATTGAAGGGCATAATGCGCTATTTTCTTCTGAAGTTCTTCGGCATCTATAGTATTATCCTGAAGCACTTTATAGCTAAAAAATACCTGATAATTAGAAATATCCTCAATAAGGTCATCCCTGCCGTATATGTTGGCGACATAAGCACGCACATCTTTCTCAAAACCAGCGGAATCAAAGTATCCAGCAGGAATTTTTATACTTTCCAAATAACTTGGCACATTTACCGCACCATGATCTGCCGTTAGAAAAACGGTATATGCTCCTTTCCCCACCTTTTTATCTAGCGCATCAAGCAGACGCCCAAGGTCGCGATCAAGTCGGATATACGTATCCTCAATCTCTTTAGAATTTACTCCAAAATTGTGGCCCACATAATCTGTACTGCTAAAACTCACGGTGAGAAAATCTGTATCGGCATCGGTGCCTAGTTGCTCTCCATCTATGGCTGCAAGGGCAAAATCCGTCAGTAAGCTGTTTCCATAAGGTGTGGATTTTAGAATATCATAACCGCCATTCTGCGGGTTTAAACTGCCCAGGTCATAGGGAAATGTAGCATTTTCCTTTCCTTTAAATCCTCCTTCAAAAGTATTGAGGTCTGCCCCACTCTCGGTGTAGGTTTTAATATCAAGCAGTGTTGTCCAAGGACGTAGGTAACTTTTCGCTTTCGCGGAAGCGTTAAAATCATTTACCCATTTTGGCAATTTGTCCATATAATAAGAACTTGTGATAAAATTACCTTCTTCCCTACCCTGAAACCAGTACGCGCCATTAGCGGTATGACCCGCTGGAAGTATGGCAGCACGATCTTTTAAGGAAATGCCAATGGTCTTACCACGCATTTGCGTAAAAAGTCTATTTTGATCTGTCACCGTAGTGGTCTTTAAACGATGGGGTGACATCTGCCCGGCGGTACTCTGAGTGCCAACGGAATTTACCGAATCATCGCTAACACAATACACTGATTTTTTCTCAAATTTATTGTACCAGTCATTAGAGATAATCCCATGATTTTTTGGAGTAGTACCAGTATATATGGAAGCATGCCCCGGCGCTGTATAGGTAGGCACGTAATTAAAATGATTGTTATTGCAGCTAAAACCGTCATTTATGAGCCGTTTGAAGCCATTATCCCCATATTTTTCCTCAAAACGGGTAAGATAATCGTAACGCATTTGGTCTACGACAATTCCTACAACGAGTTTTGTTCTTTCCGGCGTGGTCTTTTGCCCCCTGGCCAAAGATGAAAATGTGAGAATTAGTGTAAATAGTAGAAGTTTTTGTACGCTTTTCATTAGTTAATTATTTTAGATAGTAAAGCTAGGTCTATGAATTAGTAAAAAGATTAAGTCAAAGTTAAATACTCTTGCCCGCTTTTTTTCCTATTTTTAACGCTGAATAGAAAAAACATGAACTACGTAGGTAATGTGGGGCAATATTTTATGATGCTTAAGGGCACATTCGTAAAACCCACAAAAACATCTGTATTGCGCCAATTGATATTCAAGGAAATAGATGACCTCATCATAAACTCCCTGGGTATTGTAGCGTTTATTTCCTTTTTTGTGGGCGGCGTTGTAGCTATACAGACCGCACTCAATATGGACAATCCCTTAATTCCTGATTCGCTCATAGGTTTTGCCGCTAGGCAATCTATAATCCTCGAGTTCGCACCTACATTTATAAGCATTATCATGGCTGGCAAAGTGGGTTCTTTTATAACCTCAAGTATCGGGACCATGCGCGTCACAGAGCAAATTGATGCCCTTGAGGTTATGGGTATCAATTCGCTCAATTACTTGGTATTTCCAAAAATCATAGCCATGCTTTTTTATCCTTTTGTGATTGTGATCGCTATGTTTCTGGGTATTCTGGGCGGCTATGTAGCGGGCGTTTATGGGGGCTTCACCTCTGGCCAGGCATTTATTGCGGGCCTTCAAGATGATTTTATTCCCTTTCAACTAGCCTATGCTTTTATAAAAACGTTTGTTTTTGCTATGCTTCTAGCTACAATTCCCGCATATCAAGGATATTATATGCGTGGTGGGGCTCTAGAAGTAGGTAAAGCGAGTACGACCTCATTCGTATGGACGAGTGTGGCGATAATACTTTGTAATTATGTTTTAACCCAATTACTGCTAAGCTCATGATAGAAGTAAAAGATTTGAAAAAAGGTTTTGATGGTGAAATGATTCTTAAAGGGATCAATACGACTTTTGAAAAGGGCAAAACCAATCTTATTATTGGTCAAAGTGGTTCTGGTAAGACGGTTTTCCTGAAATGCCTGCTGGGTCTGTTTAGACCTACTGAAGGCACCATCTTATATGATGGGCAGGCGTATTCTTCTTTAAGCCCAGAAGATCAACGGGAGTTGCGCGAGCAAATGGGAATGGTTTTTCAAGGTAGTGCATTATTTGACTCTATGACAGTGGAAGAAAATATTTCGTTTCCACTGCGCATGTTTACAAAAATGAGGAGATCTGAGCGCAGGGACCGTGCAAACGAAGTCATAAAACGGGTGAATCTCACTGATGCCAATCACAAATTACCTTCGGAAATCTCTGGTGGTATGCAAAAAAGGGTAGCCATAGCAAGGGCAATTGTCAATAAACCAAAATATCTTTTTTGTGATGAGCCTAACTCCGGCCTTGATCCTAAAACGGCTACTTTAATAGATAATCTTATTCAGGAAATTACCCGTGAATATGAAATAACTACCGTAATCAACACCCATGATATGAATTCTGTTATGGAAATAGGGGAGAAAATCGTGTTTCTGCAAAAAGGCAAACTGGCCTGGGAAGGTACTAAAGATGAAATATTCAAGACAGATCATGAAGATGTGACCGACTTTGTATACTCTTCAAATCTTTTTAAAGAAGTTCGTTCTGCATTGAACAAGAAAGAACAAGCCAAATAAATAGTCAATTAATTGAAACCCTTAATGCCGAATGTATCTGGTGAAATTTCATTCAGACATTTTGATGATTTCTCTTCCTTTACCCTTTTATTTTTCTGAGTGACACTCAAGTTTCATGCTATTTAGAATTTAGGTACGGTGTCTATATAAACCTAGCGCTATAATACCCTTTACGCATTATACCAGGTCATCACCAAATTTATCTTTGACCTCCTGTCTCAATATCTTGACATCCTGCTCTTTTTCTCTTTCCATAATGAGAAGGATATCATCTTTATCAACGACCACAAAGTTGTGCAGCCCATGAAGAACGACTAATTTTCCTTCCCGGGTGCGAATAAGATTGCCACTAGAGTTTTTTGACACTAGTTGGGCATTAACAACCACATTATTCAGGGCATCTTTTTCCTGTTTATCATATAACGAACCCCAGGCTCCCATATCACTCCAGTCAAAAGTCGCCGGAATAACGCCTACATTCTCACTTTTTTCTAAAATACCGTAATCGATACTTATATCTTCCACTTTTTCATACTCGGCATTGACGAAGGTCTGCTCGTGATCTGTATTATAAACGGGATCACCACCACTTAGAATACGGTGCATTTCGGGCAGGTATTTTTCAAATGAGTCTATAATGGTTTTGACTTTCCAGATAAATATACCGGCGTTCCAGACATAATTGCCTTCAGCCAAGAATTTTTTAGCGGTTTCATAGTCCGGTTTTTCGGTGAAAGCAACCACTTCTTTTACACTTTCGGTATTTTCAGTATAGGAAATATAACCATATCCCGTATGCGGAAAAGTAGGTGCTATACCCAGTGTGACCAATATATCATCGGCAACACCCGCTTTCCTATCCGCCATACTCGCATCAAAGGCAAGGTTCAAATCGTGCGTAAATGCGGCTTCGTCTTCTATCCAGTGATCGCTGGGAGCGACCACCATAGTAGCGTTGGGATTCGTCTTATAAATTTTTAAGGCGGCCATTAGAATACAAGGAGCCGTATTGCGCATAGCAGGCTCCAGCACGATATTTATATCTTTAACCTGTGGCAACTGCTCATTGACTAGACGTTTATAGCGCGCATTAGTCAGGATTAAGATGTTTTCTTCGGGAACCGATTTAGAAAGCCTGCTGAAGGTTTTCTGAATCAATGTTTGTCCTGCTCCCAGAATATCGTGAAATTGTTTTGGTAAATCGGCAGTGCTAAGGGGCCAGAATCTGGAGCCTACGCCACCCGCCATAATTACTGCATAGAAGTCATTATTTTGTTTCAAATCTCTCATGATATTGGTTCTACTTCTGCATTGGGCTGAAAAAGATAAACCTTACCTGTCGTCTGCTCTATACATTCATAGCGTTTTATACGCTTATTCCCTTTTTTGAATACTTTTCCATTATAAATACGAAAGTTATCCCCTGTAGGAATTTCAAATATATAATATTTATTATTCTCAGGATCAAATTGTTTGAGCGCAATACTCAATAAAGCATCTGTATCACTACTCGCTTTTGGGTTTTTAAAATGTTTTGCAATGAGTGGAAGCAGCTTTGAAGGAAAGATTTCAGGCCGTATGAAGGGCAACATCAATTGTTGAAAGGTGTGTTTCCACTCCTTACCGTGGGGTTTAATAGTGCGGCCGTACTTTTTAAAGGCTACGAGATGGGCGATCTCGTGAATTAGGGTGATTAGAAAACGATAGCTGTTCAGGGTTGCATTTACGGTGATCTGATGTGTACCTTCTGGCGTACGCCTGTAATCTCCATGACGCGTTACTCGCTCATTTACAACCATTAAATGGACGCCAAAGGATTTTATAAGTTCAAAAACAGGAACGACCGCCTGCGCCGGAATATATTTTGAAAGCGTTTGTTGCATAGATCTGGGATTGGTTCAAAAATAACATATAATACGTATACTTGTTCTTTTGCTCGCTAACTACGTTGAAAATACTCGCCTTAGCTACGGCTATGTCTGCGTTTTTCGCCTTCTTAGCGGACAAAATAACTGCCTATAACCTGTACATCTTACTATTGAACCAACCCCTAGGGAGTAGAGGCAGAAACGGGCAGCACTTTGCCATTATAAAACTGATTTCCCGATAGTGAAAATTCCTTAATATACGTGGCCATTTGGGAAGCGGAAACCGGTGCTTTATAACCAGGAAAAGCCTCTTCAAGCATTTCTGTCTGCACCGCTCCCAACGCCAACGTGTTAAATGCGATACCTTTATCTTTATACTCTTCTGCCAGCAGTTCATTTAAGGTAATAATCGCACCCTTTGATGAACTATAAGCGGAAAGGCCGGCGAATTTAGCACTTCCCTGTACACCGCCCATACTGCTCACATTTACCACATGTGAACCGGATGTCATAAAAGGAAGCACACATTGAATTAATTGGGCTACGCCAAAAACATTGACATCATAGACCATTTTAAATTCCTGTAAGCTCGTTTTTTCAAAAGGTTTATTGACCAAAGCGCCTGCATTATTGATAAGAACATCTACTTTTTTCCAGTTTTTTTCGATGAAATCGTATACTTCTTTAAAACATTTTTTTTCTGAAATATCGAAGGAAAATGCCGATACTTTAACGTTTTTGAGTGCTTTCATCGGTTTTTCATTCCGCGAAAGCGCTAAAACTTCATGCCCCTCATCAGCAAATTGTTTAGCCAGTTCATAGCCTATGCCCCGACTCGTGCCTGTAATGATTATATTCTTTTTATTTTCCATTTAATGTGATTATATGGGCAGCACTATTTGTCATACCTTCTATGCCTGGGATTAAGTGATTGATGACATTTGCCATATGATTCATATCCTGCTTATCCACGGCATCCCCTACTTGATGATAATAATCAAAATTGGTGAAATCAAAAGTAGAAACGGTTTGTGCGGGTATACCCAGCGCCTCATAAAAGGAAGCATTATCGCTGCGATTAAAAAGATGATATTCTTGCGCTTGTGGTAAAAAACCAAGTACCTCATCACCGCTATAAGTATTAAAAACCGTTGCCATATTAGACATTTCATATCCGGTGAGGTAGGCAAGATAATTTTTATCGGTCATGGGCACGCCTATCATTTCAATCTCCAGCATGGTGTAGATATTTGCTTTTTCATCCTTTAAACGTTGCGCTAGATGTTTCGAACCCAAAAGCCCCATTTCCTCTCCCGAAAATAGGGCAAAAATCAGGCTGCGTTTATTGGTTTTTTTCTGCGCAAAATATTTCGCAAGTTCCATCACCGCTACAGTTCCCGAGGCATCGTCATTGGCACCGTTTGCTATAGAATCTCCCTGTACCGCTTTTATAATCCCAATATGATCATAATGTGCACCTATTAAAACATACTCTTTTTTTAGCTCGGGATCATTGCCCTCTACCATCCCTACAATGTTATACGTAGGCAGGCCTTTAGCTTCAAAATCATCCCGCATGGTCTCATAGTAAGGCTTTATCCCATATTCAGCGAAAAAATTAGTGATATAAAGTGCGGCTTCTTCAATTCCTTTTGATCCTGTAGCCCGACCTTGTAGTTTATCTGATGCAAGAAATTCCAAATGCTTTTGTACGCTTGCTGCAGAAACAGGCGTATCTTCTGACATAACCGGCTGTGTTTTCCGTGCTTCTACTATATGTTCAAGACTGGTGGTCGCTGCTTTTGAGGATTCTATGCGCTTTATTTTTGATGGCCCGCAGGAGATCAGGACGATCAGTAAAAAGGGTAGGATTATTTTTTTCATGAGCCAAAGTTAAAAATCCCGCCAGAAATAGGTGGGATTTAATTTAAAATGTGTTGAAATAATGCTGTTTTATTTATTTATCTTGTTTAAAAACTTAAACCTTCTCCTCTTTCAATTTTTCGGAAAGAAGCATCTTAATGAAACTTTGATGGCTGACGCCCTATTTTTTGGAATTTTTATCCAACGCTGCCACCATCCATTCGGGAAAATCCATACTGAGTCGTTTAAGTTTATTTCCAGGTTTTGTAATACTTTTAAAATCAAGATATTCAGATACTTTTATAGATTGTTCTTTCATTTTCATTTAGTTTGAATATTTACAGAAGAGCAGAGTGTCTAGACCTGACAGGTTTTTGAAACCGGTGAGGTCTGAGCGTACTGCTCACCCGCTGACCTGCAAGGTATTTCCGCTTTTTCAGCAGGGCTCCTTGTAGCCTATGCAGGTTGAACGGAATCAAAACCTGACAGGTTTTCAAAAACCTGTCAGGTCTGAGCGTACTGTCCTGCAAGGTGTTGCCGAGGCACGAGGCCTCCTTGTAGGTCTTTCCTGTGTTGAGAGTTGGACTTCACAGGTTTTTGAAACCTGTGAGGTCTCTTAATCTGAATTAAACACTTATAAACGCTTAAATTAAAAAATAGGACTTAATTAAAAATATGCTGAATCTTGGATCCCTCTAATAATAATGGATAGCGAAATCGAAATTAATCAATTAAATACATTTTATTGAGTTATACGCATAAAAGCCGTATATTAAAGCCTATAAACATTGGTTATGAACAAATTTAAAGGTAAAAATATAATAGACTTTATGAAAGTCTTCCCAGATGACCAAGCCTGTAGGCAA
>Ga0314774_1000183_pt1 | contig 55720 bp, 44 predicted proteins | sample MetaGCBIA2018_FD_204515 | JGI IMG/M metagenome (GOLD analysis project Ga0314774, IMG submission 204515) | Cryopeg brine microbial communities from Beaufort Sea near Barrow, Alaska, United States - CBIA 2018 | ecosystem: Environmental > Aquatic > Marine > Coastal | place: USA: Alaska | collected... | reverse complement strand
ATACCTTCAGAATTATCTCAACGAGTTTGTCTATAAGCTGAATCGAAGATATTTTGGTGAGAATCTGTTTGATCGCCTAATTATTGCGGGAATTTATCCCTACGTGCAATAGTGCGGATACACATATTAAATAATCCTTGAAATTTATAATCCCTAACTCTCAGTGAACAACTTGATGGCAAATTTTTCCTAACAGAACTTTTATTAAAATTATAAACAAACCTCTCGACCTCTGAATATAAATCTAAATTAAAGTCAGTAGTATCTTTCAAAAAACTCAAAAGGATGCTGTAGGTAAGAGGTAGTTTTTCTAAGAAATTTAGTATAACTCATTACTTTAAGAAGGATTCCATTTCCTAATGTCTAAAATCACCTTTACCATTATTGACACAATTGGCAAATCGCATTTTGTAAAAACGCATCGGCACTCCTATCCTTCTATGATGGAGCTGATTGTCAACGAATTCTTGGAGGATATTGGAGACTGCAAAGGAAGAGCTTGGTGCGGCACCTGCATTGTGCGGCAATTAACAGGCAGTGCATTTGGACCTGTTGAGGCCGAAGAAGCCAGCGTACTAGCGGACTATCCAGCCGAAGATTTTGCACCTATCAGATTATCCTGCCAGCTAGAAATTACTTCAGATCTCGAAGGAAGCTGTTGGTTGGTGCTGGATAGTAGGATGGATATGTAGGAGACGACTTTGGAGACTTTAGATTTACTTGTAATTGTTTTCAAACCCTGTAGATCAATAACCAATTCTGGAAACCTATGCAGCGTCTCTGTTCCGCATGAGGGAAAGTTAATGTAATAATCCCTGCTCTAACTTCAATCTCTTAACTTTGTGAAAAATCACTTCTATGAATTTTTCTGAACTCGGACTTTCGAAGCAACTACTCGAAGCAATACAAAAAGCTAACTACGACAATCCGTATCCTATACAGGAAGAAGCTATTCCAGCTATTTTAAAAGGGAGAGATGTCCTGGGAATAGCGCCCACTGGATCAGGGAAAACCGCTTCTTATATTCTCCCAATTCTTCAGAGATTGCAAAAAAAGGAGCCTAATAAAGGACGAATGATTCCAGTTTTAGTACTTGTACCTACCCGAGAACTAGCTTCTCAGGTAGCAGAGGTAACTGAGAATTTTGCCAGATTTCTGGACAGAAAAGTTAAAGCGTTAGCAGTGTATGGCGGTGTTTCCATCAATCCTCAAATGATGAAAATCTACGGGACAGATGTCTTAATTGCCACGCCGGGACGTTTATTGGATTTACTTTCAAAAAATTCTTTAAATCTCAACCAAGTTGAAGTACTGGTTTTGGATGAAGCCGACAAAGTCCTGAATATGGGATTTAGGGAAGAAGTGGATCAGATTCTCGAAAGAATTCCTACCAAACGGCAGAACATACTTTTCTCAGCTACCAGTGAAGAATCCATCGAAGAGCTAATCGATGCAATGCTGGTGGATCCTGTGAAAATTTCTGCCCAGCCAGACACCGTGTCTCCCGAGTTGATTAATCAGTATGCATTTAGAGTCCCTATGGAGCAAAAAGGACCATTTCTCCGACACCTTATTTCTACAGGAGACTGGAGCCAGATTCTGGTATTTGCCTCCTCTATTCGCACCGCTGACAACATTGCTGCCAAACTCGCAAAAAACGGGATTGATGCGATTGCATTTCATGGCGATAAAAGCCAAGGTGCAAGAACGGAGGCTCTTCACAGATTTAAATCTGGAAAAACGAGAGTCCTTGTAGCAACTGATTTGGCTGCAAGAGGAATAGACATTAAGTTTTTACCTTTGGTGATTAACTATGAAGTGCCAAGATCTCCAAAAGACTATGTACACAGAATAGGCCGCACAGGGCGTGCGGGATCAGAAGGAGAGGCTATTTCTTTAATATCTGAAGAAGAGCTTCATCATTTTAAGATCATCCAAAAGAAAATGAAAAAACATGTGCAGCTGAGAAGTATTGATGAGATTGAATTTTAAAAATTCTGATTATCGACAGTTATGCCCTAACCGTATTCACTTGGTTACTTGACGGGAAAACTAGTACTTCGGCAAGCTCAGCACAAGTGACGGGTGACGGGTGACCGAAACGGCCTAATTACTTAAGTTTAGCCAATTCTATGATTCTTTTTCGTATTTACTGGCAGAAAAGGGGATATGCATAAACGAATATTGCACAAACATAGAATAGACCATTTCATCTTAAAATTTTGACAAAAAATTTACCGGATATTTACGAACTCATTATTGGAAAGACCTGTTTGTTTTCGATATCATTAGAGGTAGAATAATCAATTTTAGGAGTGAACAAGAAGTTTAGCAAATCAGAATATTTCAAAATTGTGCTCGTATTGGGTGCACTGTGCACGATTAGTCCGTTTTCTATTGACATGTATTTGCCTGGATTTCCAGAAATGGCAAAAGATCTCAACACTTCAATATCTACCGTTCAGCTTTCATTGACAGCTTATCTCGCTGGTATTTCGCTTGGCCAACTTTTCTACGGACCCCTTCTTGACAAATTCGGCAGAAAGAAACCACTCTATGCAGGATTGGCTATCTATATTTTAGCATCAATTGGCTGCGCTTTTTCCCAGACGGTAGAAAATCTTATTGTGATGCGGTTCCTTCAAGCTATCGGAGGATGTGCCGGGATGGTGTCCGCTCAGGCAATTGTGAGAGATATATTTCCAGTTAAAAAAATCGCACAAGCGATGTCTTATTTGGTATTAGTGATTGCCGTATCGCCCATGATTGCCCCTACCTTGGGTGGTTTTGTGACCTCAGCCTATGACTGGCATTGGGTATTTATTATTCTGGCGGTATTGACTGCTATTATTTGGATCGCTTCGAGAATCATACTTCCTGCTGGGGCACTTCCTGACAGTGAGGTTTCATTGAGACCTAAAGAAGTTTGGAGAAGTTATGGAAAGGTGTTGAAAAACCGTCAATTTCTGGTTTATATGCTTATTGGAGGTATTGCTGGGGCGGCTCCCTTTGCATATATCGCCAGTTCGGCAGATGTTTTCATGAATTTGTATGGACTTAGCGAACATCAATTTGGGTGGATTTTTGGAATTCTGGCGTTCGCCATGATTGGTTCTACTCAGCTCAATCATCTCTTGCTCCGTCGATATACTAGTCAGCAAATCATCAATTTCTCCTTGCACTATCAGGTAATTACAGCTTTGGCGCTCATCATTGGAGTCTATCTAAACTGGTTGAATCTCTATTCACTCATTGCATTGATGTTTGTATTTCTAAGTGCACATGGCTTAAACAACCCAAATACAGCAGCGCTTTCATTAGAGCCTTTTTCAAAAAACGCAGGATCCGCCTCTGCCATGATGGGTAGCATGCGAATGGCAATAGGCGGTATGGTGACCATGGCAGTCAGTTTATTTCACACAAACTCTGCCCTTCCAATGGTTGCGGGGATGTGTATATGCGCTCTGGGAGGATTTATAATCTTGAAAATGGATCAGAGGATTCCTGGAACTATTAGTCTAAAGAGTAATACAGAATCATTTGCCTAGTAATACATAAAAAGCCAAATCCCTAAGTTCGTGATGAATTCAGGGTTTGCTTCCAGAGAATTTCCGAGATTCTACCCAATCTCCATTTCGTTTCCCAATCCTAAATTTGCACTATCGCGCATGCCTGTCGGATCAGAAGATATAAAATTTAAGAAAGCGACGGAACTTTAGGTTTCTGCATCACTCAAACTTTCTCAACAAATGCTCCATATTAAACACTCAAACTCGGGTAGTTCTTTTTGGATAACCAATTTGGAACAGCCTCTACAGTAATTTGAGGCTCTTTGGTACAAGAAATTACCGACACTTGTAGCCAAGACGAATCAATTTCTACCATCCAAGAAGCACTAGTTTTTAGGTCGATCAAATGGCTCCCACCACCAGACTGAGGTTCAATAGAATCAGTCGAAACGGTAAGAATAATTGGCGCTGGATTTTCAGCTTCTCCGCTTGAGAAAAAAGTTAGGGAAAGAAAAAGAATTAAGGTCAGAAATTTAAAAGGGACACTCATCGCGTGATTTTTTTCTGTACCAAAAGTATTCAATCCGTTCCTATCAAAAGGGGTGTAAATTTCATGCAAATGGAATTCATTTGATACTTCGCTTGACAAAACCAGACAGAATTCGCTAGGATCCTCCATGCCTTTCAAGAAAGAATAATTCCTACTTTTGCCATTCTCTCACTAGTTTAACATATGATCAACTCAAATCTTGCAATCAGAACAGTCATTTTCAGTATGCTGGGAAATGTTGTTTTAGCTGCAATCAAATTTTTGGCGGGTATTTTTGGAAATTCTTATGCGTTGATAGCAGATGGCATTGAGTCGGTTGTCGACGTATTTTCTTCTATTTTAGTATTATTTGGACTGAAATACGCAGCGCGACCAGCGGATGAAAATCATCCTTATGGACATGGGAAAGCTGAGCCTTTGATTACTTTTTTGGTTGTGGGATTTCTAATTGTATCTGCAGCCACCATTTCTTGGCAGGCATATCTCCATATCATCACTCCACACAAACTGCCGAAACCTTTCACTCTAATCGTTCTGGCGGTAATTATTATTTGGAAGGAGCTATCCTTTCAGCTAGTAATGAGCCGGAGCAAAAAGTTAAATAGTAGTTCATTAAAAGCTGAGGCGTGGCATCATCGCAGTGATGCAATTACTTCCATAGCTGCATTTATTGGGATTTCTATCGCTCTATTTGGAGGTAAGGGGTATGAGGTTGCGGATGATTATGCGGCGTTGATTGCTGCAATTTTTATTCTTTACAATTGCTATAGAATCTTCAGACCGGCACTTGGAGAAGTGATGGACGAAAATAATTTTGAAGAGATGACAGAATCAATTCGGGAAATTGCAACAACCGTCCCTGGGATTAAAGGAACTGAAAAATGCTATATTCGTAAAGCGGGGATGATATATCATGTGGATCTTCACGCACTCGTCTCAGGTGAACTTACTGTAACCGCCGGTCACGCAATTTCTCATCGATTAAAAGATAAATTAAGAAAGTTGATGCCAGAGCTAGGTAACATATTAATCCACATAGAACCAGTTGAAGAATCCGGTGAATTATTTCATTGAGTTAGCTAGGTAGATTCAGCAACTCTTAAAGTATAGAAGATTCTGAAGACAAATTTTTTGGTATTTCTACTTCTGATTTAGGAATACTGCTCAACAACTCATGGCTTCCAGTCCCCATCCCCACCACTGTACGGCATTGCCACTTGGGTATCAACTGATAAAAAAGTCAAACTTTCTTTGGGTACATGATAGATATTCCCATTAGTAGGGTTTGGAGCTGTAGGAATAAATATGGTGTAAATATCTGTACCTACCTGATCGGTAACAAAGCCAGTCATCAGTATACCTGTTTTAAAAGGATCTATTAAAACAACTTCAGAGAACGGAAGCTTTTTTAAACCGATAAATTAATAAACGGTCTGATGGCCAATTTTATAAAGAGGAATTCTGTTAAGGTATTTATTCTCAAATAACGCGAAGTATAGTTTGATGGACTTATTTCTCATCAGCAACCCAATTATAAAAATGAAAAGAATTAGAATTCCCGTAGACACAAGGTTCATAGACCAGTGAGGCTCAGCCGAACCTTTGGACAAGGCTAAACTTAAAGGTGAAACTACTTCGAAAATAAAATTGAAGACAATAGAGACTAGCGTCAGAATTATTGTAAGAGGTAATACTGTCAAAAATCCTTTTATGAGTGTATCAAGTAGAAAACCTCGTTCTTCACTTTTATCATGGTCAGTCTCTTGCTTCATACTGTTATTTGGTGGGTTCATTAGCTAATTCATGAAAATGCCTAACTGATAAACAGTTAGGCATACAGGAAAGTGGTTAATTATTTTCTCCCGAAAAGATGCATAAGTCCAGTAATTACTAAAAGGACTAGGAAAATGTAGAAGATAATCTTCGCTATTGACGCAGCTCCTGCTGCTAACCCTCCAAAACCTAAAATACCGGCAATCAGAGCGATGACTAGGAATATGACAATCCAACGTAACATAGTTTTAAAGTTTAGTGGTTAAAATTGTTTAACTATTTCAGACCAACTTATCGTAAAATCATGCCAAGGCTTTTAGATATCGCCAATACGAATATTAGCATCGTTCCATGAGTAAGAATGAGGAACATCTGGGGTTTATATTTCCCATACATACCAAATGTGAAAGTCATCAACTCAATATGCCCACTACAAAAAATCCCGCATAAGTACCCACTGCATTCCCTAAACTTCCCACTAATACCCCGGGAATTAAAAGGTCAGCACGATTGAGGCTTTCTGCTGATGCGAGCGCGGTAGTGTTGCCACCCACATTTGCCTGAGACACAACAGCAATCACATCCCAATCCATTTTTAGCATAGCTCCCACTCCAAAAATCACCAGTCCATGAATCAGCACGAGAATAGTCACAAATAAAATCAGGGCTATCTCTAAAGAATTTCATAAAAATCAATACATTGAATTACAATAAATCTAAGTTGAAAAAGACAGTGTATTTAAAATTAATTACTTAGTTAATTCCTTGATAAAGTGTTTTTTAAAATATTAATAAATAATATCAGAGGAAAAGCAAAGAATTTTAGATGTGAGCAGTACTATAAAAAAAATAGATCATTATCTTAAAGTTTACCAATATTCATGAGGATAACATATGCATAGTATCAAATAAAACAAACGTATTTTAACCCGCTAAAGACATGAAAACCAGTATAACATGTTTGTTTTTCTTTTGCTGCACATTTGTATTTGCGCAAGAGGATAAGGAAGTAACTTCTCAGGTAGAAAAGTTTCGACTGGCTTTGATCGACCCCACAGAAGCTAATTTAACTAAAATCAGTTCGGCCGATCTCAGCTATGGACATTCAAGTGGAAAGCTCGAAAATCAATCTCAGTTTATTGAGACTTTGGTAAGTGGCGCATCAGATTTTGCAGCTGTCTCGTTTGAAAATCAAACCATCCAAGTAGAGAAAGACGTGGCAATCGTAAGACATACATTTTCTGCTGATGTAGTGGATGCAGGAAAATCAACTGCCATAAAAATCGGGATTTTACTAGTTTGGCAAAAGGAAAAGAATGACTGGAAATTATTGGCTCGTCAAGCTTTTAAATTACCTTAAATCATTTAGAGATTTTCTCCTGATCTGTAGGTTTTTTATGCCAATATGAAGCGAGTATTGATCCGGTAATGTTCATCAAAGGACCAAAAACAGCCGGTGCCAATCCTACAGTAGCTATTTTACCCATTTCTTTAGCAATTCCTGAGGCTAATCCGCCATTCTGCATCCCAACTTCTATCGCAATCGTTCGGCAATCCCGCTCATTCATTCGAAGCATTTTGCTAGCGCCATACCCCAAAAAATATCCGGCAACGTTGTGTGCCAAAACTAAAATAATTAAGAGAGGACCAATTGCTAGCAAACTATCTCTTCCTGCAGCTGTGATTATTACAATAATAAGTGCAATTCCGGCCATTGAAATAATGGGCATCAAATCATCAAGCAATTTAGCTTTTCCGCGTAGCAAATAATTAAAAATCAGCCCGGCTCCAATCGGAATAATTACCATTTTCACGATACTCCACATCATATCAATCACATTAATTTCTACAAATTCGCCCGCCAACCAGCCCATTAGAAATGGAGTAACGAATGGAGCAAGTAACGTAGTAATAGAAGTAATGGTAATAGATAATGCCAGATTCGCATTCGCCAGATAACTCATAACATTGGAAGCCATCCCACTTGGCGAGCAGCCAATAAGAATAATACCAGCGGCAATTTCTGCTGGAAACCCACTTAAGCTTGCCAAACCAAACCCTATAAAAGGCATGATTGTAAATTGACAAAGCACACCAACCACGACTCCTTTAGGCATTTTGACTACCCCCAGGAAATCTTTAATACTCATAGAAGTCCCCATTCCAAACATGATTATTTGAATCAATGGGACGATCAGAGTACTGAATTTGAATCCATCATATTCCACAAAATAGACTGGATAATAAAGTGAGGTGGTCACAGCTCCAAAAATCATCAGAGAATAAGAAAAGCCTTTTAATTTGGGGTTGGCTAAAAATGCTATTGCACAGATAAAGAAGAAACCGATCCATAATGGGCCTGCATTTGCTATCCCTGAAAAGAGACTCGTTGCAAGTGCGGCCAAAAACAATATGCTGGTGACTATAGAAAGTATTTTTATGATTTTTGGATTCAAAACGACTGGATTTTAAATGAATGCATTAGAAATTAACCCAAAAGTCAGTTTACAAAACTAGCTTTTGGGTATATTGATAGATAATATTCGTATGCTTAACTATACGTTCTATCGTGCGAACGCTTTTCATTCCACATATCGGTAGGAGCAAAATAACTATTATCAGATGGATGGAGATGAGCTTTCACTACTTCTTCATTGAGCTCTATTCCTAGACCAGGCGCATCCAATGGTACAGGTGCATAACCTTTGTCTATCATTTTACCTCCACCAGTCATGATCACTAAATCTTCCCACCAAGGGACATCTACCGAGTGGTGCTCAAGTGCAAGGAAATTCTGGGTAGCAGCAGCGCAATGCACATTTGCCATAAATGAAACTGGGGTTCCCGCTTGGTGCATTGCCATAGCAATACCTTTTTCCTCTGCATAATCCCCAATTCTCTTAGTCTCCAAAAGACCTCCTGAAGATGCCAAATCTGGGTGAACAATATCCACTGCATGATTATCAATCAGGTCTTTGAAATACTCTAGCAGATAAATATCCTCACCGGTTGTAGTAGGAGTATTAAGTGCGGTAGTTATTGTCTTATGCTGCTCCCACATTTGCCAAGGCACCATGTCCTCCAGCCAAGCCAGACGATATTTATCAAGCGCCTGGCCCAGACGGATACAGTTATTCAAGTCGAAATGACCATAATGATCTGTGGAAATTGGGATATCATAGCCAACCATTCCTCGCACATGATCTACAATTTTGGCAAGCTCATCCAGACCTTTTTCGGTGATCTGAATTGCAGTAAATGGGTGAGCTGTATTCGCATAAGACATGTATGATCCGGAAAATTGGCCTCTACCTTGCTTTAAAAGCTCAGGATTCACCACGCAGCCCGGAATATCAACGATCTCATTTATAGAAACATCCATTTTCAACCAAGTATAGCCTTGTTCTTCTGTTCTATATTTGACCCTTTTCAGCTGCTCTTCAGGGGAACTTGATTCTGGCGTATCTGCATAAAGTCGCACAGAATCTCGGTATCGACCACCAAGTAGCTGCCAAGCAGGCACGTTATAAGCTTTGCCACATAGATCCCAAAGTGCCATTTCTATTCCACAAACACCTCCAGCTTGTCGAGCCTGACCACCAAACTGCTTTATGATTTTGAAAATCTTCTCCACGTTACATGGATTTTCACCTAAAATTCTACTTTTCAGCATCAAGGCATATTTGGGGTCTGCTGCATCTCGCACTTCACCCAAACCATAAATCCCTTGATTGGTATCAATACGCAAAATAGCCGTACCTCCCATCACAGCGGTGTGAGCATATCTCAAATCAGTAATTTTCAAATCTGAAGGTGCTGAAGTTCTACGCACATTCTTGGTAGTTTCCGCCATCGTATCCTCGATACCCAGCCCCATAAGTGCCGTCAAACTCAGCCCTCCAAGCGCTGTTTTCTTCAAAAAATCCCTTCTATTATCTTTTGTAAATGGATTGTCAATTTCTGCTTGCCTCTGGGCAGTGTACGTACGTTCCTGCTCCTTATTCTTCTGAATGAGGGTTTGTAATGTGTTTTTCATCTTGTTTAGGATTATTGGGTTATTGAATATTTATGTATTCTAGATTTATAAAACCTCGAAGAAAATGAGTGATCAATAATTTCTTTCCTTCAGATAATCATCCAATTCTTGCTTAGTCATTGGAAGCTTGCCTGGGTAATTATTCAACCAGTTAAGGAAATCCTTTTTGATCTCACCTGTCCACTCACTATCTATCTGACCAGCTAAATATTTTTCTTCCCGAAGTCTTTGGTGTCCAAATTCGTCTCTTAGACCAGTCACCTCAGAAGTCAAAACAAGCTCTTCCACCAAATAGGCGGGAATGAAAATCACTCCGTATTTTTTTGCCAACACCACATCACCTGGAAGAACCGTAGCTCGCCCCACTCGAATCGGAGCATTTATTGATGTGAGCATCATCTGCTGGATATAGGATGGATCTTGACCTTTCATCCAAGCATTGAAACCTTCGATTTCAGAAAGTCCTTCCTGATCACGAACTGATCCATTAAAAATTACTCCACGATGAGATTTAGCATAGATAGCATTTCCAAGATTATCCCCGATTAGCGTACCATCCACTATTTTCCCATATCCATCGGCTACATACACATCACCATTCGTAAGGATGTCAATCGGCCAAGAATTCGTACCTCCCTTGGGAGATCTGCCTTCTTTTCCCACTCCTTGGTCTTTGACCTGCTTCTCCAAATCGGGTCTAAGGGGCATATATTGTGCAGTCACCACGCGACCCGTCATGGCTTCGTCTGGCAGCATTATTTGCCAATCACCCTCGTATTGATTCTGATAGCCTTTATTGCGCAAAACTCCCCAAGCCTCCTCAATGGAGATATTTTTCAGTCGCTCTAAAATAGAATTTGAAACTTTGGGTCGCCCATCCGGGAATCGCTCTCCGGTCCATTCTGATGTGAGTGCTTTGATATATTCAGAAGAAGCTCCAATATTTTGAGCAGTTGCATCTGTTTTGGAAAATAACAGCAGGCTGGAAAAAGCAAGTATCCAATAGGAAGCTTTTACACCTTTCAAGTAGGGGATAATAGATTTCATCGGTAGTAAGGGTTTATGGTTATTCATTCGTTTATCTATTCAATAGTTCAAACTAATCATTGGTTACTCAAAAAAAGGTATTCCTGGAACAGCATATTTTTTCATTCCTTCCTCGTTGATTTCCACACCAATACCGGGTTTTTCAGAAAGTGTGATAAAACTGTTTTCTGTTTTTGGCCCGTCGTACGTCACAATATCTTTCCAGAGATCATCCTTGTCCATGTAGATTTGCCATTCCAGAATCTGAAAATTAGGGACAGATGCACACACGTGACAACTCGCCATTGCTCCAAGAAATGAGGCTACCATATGAGGTGAAAAAGGAACATAATAGAGATTAGCTAAGTTTGCAATCCGCTGCCCTTCACCCAGTCCTCCAGCTTTTTGGAGATCTGGCATAATAATATTCAAAGCCCCATCAGATAATAATTTGGCAAAACCATACGCGAGGTAGATATTTTCACCTGCGCAAATCGGTGTGCTGGTCTCCTGAGTGATTTGTTTATAGACCTCAGGATTATCTGCAGGCACAGGTTCTTCCAGCCACATGAGATTCAGAGGTTCATACATTTTGGCCATTTTCATTCCTGTCACGGCATCGTATCTGCCATGCATATCCACGCAGACATCAATGTTTGGCCCTACCGTCTCTCTAACCGCCGCGATGGCATTGTACATTCTATCAATCTCGGAAGGACTAGCTGTCCAGTTGAAGCGATCATATTTGTTAGGATCCCGACCATCATCCACATCGAATTTTACTGCTTTGTATCCACGGGAAACTGCATCTTTTGCGGCAGCGGAATAATCATCCGGAGTTGGATTGGTCGAAGTATAAAGTGCCGTATCGCAATAAACACGGATCTTATCTCGGTATTTCCCTCCTAATAACTGATAAACAGGTACTCCAAATACTTTCCCGGTAATGTCCCAAAGGGCTGTCTCGATAGCTGTCAAAACAGCTACAAAAACTCCTGACTGAGCACCGCCAAAAAAAGCTCCTTTACGGATTTGCTCTGCAAGCCGATTTGGGTTGAGTGGATTTTGACCTCTGATTTGTTCTCCCAATTTTTTAACTAAAAAATAGGAACCTTGAATCGCATCGACTGCCTCTCCACAGCCCCATACATCCTGATTAGTGTATATTTTCACGTAAACGGCACCTCTAACAAAACCACACTTTACATCTGTTATTTTGAGATCGGCAGGGTTTGAATAGGGATTTTGTTTAGCTACCGCGGCATTCAAACCTTGTCCAAAATTAGAAAGCAAGGCAACTCCAGTCAAGCCTACTGCTGCGCCCTTTTGGAGGAAGGATCTTCTTGAATTCTTGCTTTTCACAGGTTAGAATTTTGGGTTACCACGTTCTGTTTTTAAGGATATCTTGAATTTGCTCTCTCGCTATGGGAAGCTCATCGATATGGTCAGTTAGCCATTTGGAAAAATCCTTTTCTATTTCATATGACCATCGCCTATCAATTTGTCCGGCAGTATAAATCCCTTCTCTTAGTCGCTGATGTCCAAACATATCCCTCAAGCGAACGACTTCGGAAGTCACTACTACTTTTTCCGCCAAATGAGCGGGGATAAAAGTCACCCCACCATCTCTACCGAGTACTACATCTCCAGCCATCACTGTTACCTGATGAATCCTGGTAGGTTTATTAATTCCAATCAACATGGTATTCAGATCCCCTGCCTGATTGTGATGGGAAGGATGATAACTAGAAACAAATGAGGTAAATGAGCCAATTTCCTTAAGCCCAACAATGTCTCTCACAGCGCCATCATACACGATTCCATTTCCAGATTTGGCATAGATGGCGTTGCCTACATTGTCACCGATGGTTGGCCCTCCATTGTGAATACTGAACTGATCCACCACATAGACATCTCCTTGTTGGAGCATGTCAACTGGCCAAGAGTTTTGGCCTCTTTTCCCTTCCCTCTTTCCTCGCTCATCTATGGCGTCATGGATATCGGGTCTTCCGGGCATAAAAGTTGCCGTCACTGCTCTGCCAACTAAAACACTGTCCGGATTGATTAATAGGCTCCAACCGTCTGCATATTGATATTTGTAGTCCGCGTTTTTCATCACCGCCCAGGCCTCGTCATGCGTCACCTCTTTCATTCGTCGAAGAATATTATCCGATACTTTTGGTCTACCATCTTCAAACCGCTCCCCTTCCCATTTCTTGGTTAGAAAAAGCATTTCTTCTTTGGAAATTTGCTGCGCAAATAATCCTAATAGAATAAAGAGTATTAGACAAAAGGTGATTGTGAACTTTCTGATCATGATCCTTTTAGATTTTGTTAAAAGCAAGGCTTAGAATTAACCAAGCCCTGATTTAGTTATTTATCCCACCAAACTTTGGTTTCCAGATTATCAGCTCCCTGAGTTGAGATCGCTGCTCCTACATTTTCTGAATTCACCGAGATTTCAGAGTTAGGATAAGTCAATCGATTGATAAACTCAACTTCTCGACCTTGGAACGGATTGGCAGTTAAAGTTGGGTAACCCGATCTGCGGAAATTCGCAAAGGCTTCAGGTCCATTCAAAAAGGAGGAAACCCAATATTGCGTATTGATCTGCTCTAAGGCTTTGGACGCATCAAAAGGATTGGCTGCCAAATATGCATCTGCAGCTGAAGGAGATATTGAAGCAGCTCCATCTACTGTGCCCAACTGATCCATGTGGGCCTTCACACCAGCATTATAATATGATTCAACAGTACTTGATGTAATCCAACCTCTTTGCCTCGCTTCAGCTAATAAAAGGTAGTTTTGAGAGGCCGTTACCAGGAAGTTTGCTGCAGTATTTTTGGCAAGTCTTCTTCTGTCAACTTGGGCAAATTCATAGAAACTTGTCAATCCTAAATCTGATGCTGCCTTCACCGCCCCTACGTTATCGTTGCCCATAGGAATTCCTTTATGAACACTGGATTCATATGTCCCATTAGCAGGAATTTGTTCGGGACCGGATTTTGCACCAACATAAGTGATTGCTATGGCAGAAAGGCGAGGATCGTTTTTGCTACGCAAATAGTCTACAAAAGGGGCTGTCAGATAGTAATTAGATGCTTCAGTTGCGTTTAGTAAGTTCCCAATTGGATTGGTATAGTTGGGATCATGAGCGATTTTTGCATTTACTGAATTCGATAGCAATACACCACCCTGTACCGCTGCCTGCACAATCGTCTGTGCTCTAGTGGCATCTACCTTACTCAATCTCATCCCAGCTCTGAGTAATAAAGAATACCCAAAGCTCTTCCACTTGTTCAAATCACCAGCATACAAAATATCTGCTGTTTCCACTTTTCCTGAGAGATTCAGTGCAGTGGTAGCTTCGGTCAATTCCTTGATGATATCACCATAAATAACTTCTTGGGAATCATAAACTGGAAAATATATTTGCTGGGAATAGCCTACGCCACCCTCAAAATAAGGAATGCTTCCATATTCATCTGTCACTATCATAAATGCAAATGCCTGAATGATTCTGGTCATCTGAAGCAGATTTGCTCTGCTGGGATCATCTTGAATCTTGCTGATTACATCCTTGGTATTTTTGATCACATTACGATAGTAAGATTGCCACACCTCCTGGGTGGAAGTTCTATTATCTTGATTATAATTAGCTCCAGTTAGTAAGCCTGAGTTTGGTGAAATGATTTGCTGCACTACTCCTATATCATAGACCAAAGTACCATTTGGATAAGCACTACCCACTATTGCTGCATTCAACTGAAATGCTGGGTCGATAGCCGTAGCACTTGTTTTATTGATATTCAACTCGTCGAAATTATTGTCACATGCTGATGTATGCGCCAAAATGGACACTAAGAATATATAATTAATTATCTTTTTCATGTCTTTATAGTTTAGAATTTGACATTAAGATTAAAACCTAAACCTCTGGTAGATGGAAGACCGGTGGACTCCATACCGACCAAATTATCGGAGGAATAACCGAAGGATTCCGGGTCTATATTATCCACCCATTTCTTTATCATGAATACATTATTCGCTACAAAATTCAGTTTGACAGATTTGAAAGGCTGATTTTCCGGCAAATGCTTTGTGAAATCATAGCCCAGTGTGATTTGGCGAAGCTTCCAATAGCCTCCATCATAGATCACGGGCTCTACCAATGCTTGAGACCTCACCACTTCCCAGTAAGATTGTACAGGTGCAACCACCGTGTTTGTCTCGCCAGCTTCGTTCACTCCTTCTCCTACCACTCCCCCTTCTCTACCTTCCAAAGTCATCTTATGAAGACCATGTCTAGTGGCGTTGAAATTGGTACCGGAAAGCATGGTATTTCCTAGTTTGAAGTCAATCAGGAAAGAAAGCATCACCCCTTTATAATTGAATGAGTTATTAAAACCTCCCACCCAATTTGGCAAGGCACTTCCGAAATTGATCAAATTAGGAGTGCGAAGCGGAATTCCATTGGCTCCAAAAATCCTTCTCCCTTGCTCATCTCTTTTGTAACCAAAACCAGCAACTTGTCCCATTTCCATTCCGACGATTTGTCTGAGTTCGCCGTTAAAAACGTGCGTTCCGACAGTAATTCGTTCTCCGGGTGTTTCGGTCAAAAGACTTAAGACTTCGGTTTTGTTGTAGGCTGCATTTGTGGTAAATTCCCATGTGAACTTATCGCTCTCAACCGGTACTAGAGTCAGAAGCATTTCCACACCTTTATTTTCACTTTGTCCGCTGTTGATGGATGTATTAACAAACCCAGAAGCATCTGAAATCTGAGCACTCACGATCTGATCGGTTGTGAGCTTTCTGTAAGCTGCCATATCCAGACTTACTCTGCCTTGAAACATATTTAGCTCAAATCCTACTTCTGCTTCCCCGATTCTCATTGGGCGCAAATTCGGATTAGGGAGATTGCTGCCATTTGGTCCTCCGATCGGTTGACCGCCAAAAAGGTTATTATTGATACCATAGAAAAGCACATTGGAATAAGCTCCTACATCGGCATCACTACCCACTTCAGCATAGGCGGCTCTCAGCTTTCCAAAATTCAACCAGCTGCTTTTACCAAAATTCTCTGTAAACACCCAACTCGCAGAAACGGAAGGATAAATAATACTTCTGTTTGCTTCAGAAAGCGTAGAAAACCAATCATTCCTTACTGTACCTGTCAGAAACAGCATATCTTTATAGGAGACCTCTGCCGATCCATAGAGAGAGTTAACAGCACGCTCATTCAAATCATATATAGGATCTTTTGCTCTACCATTTTGGACAGTGTATAGATCTCTCACCACAAAGTCGGTGACTTGTACACTATTCAAATCAGACCTTCGCTGCATGTGATTGCCACCAAAGTTTGCGTTGACTCCATAGTCTCCAAAATCCTTATTTGCATTGATCAAAAAGTCTGTGTTCAATTCACGGAATCTTCGTTGCTCCTGAGTATATACCCCGTCTACGAAGCCAGCAGGTGCGGCAGCTCTAGAAGCCTGTCCCGTCGGGAAGTTGTTATAATCCTGATCTCTAGTCCAGAAATCCTGACCTACTCTACCCTGCACAAACAACCAGTCTGTTAGTTTGTATTTAACAGCGATATTCCCAAAAATCCTATCTCTACGAATATTTTGGAACTGATCAGAAAGCGTGAAGTATGGATTGGTACGATTTCGGAATCTTGAATAAACGGCTTCATTTCCATTTGCATCATACCTATTATCACGAAGCACATCTAACGACATTGAATTAGCCATATTGTATAGTGCTACAGGTATTGTATTATCCTGCTGCCCTATGTTTGGCGGATTAACATTCTCCTCATGGGAGTAATTAAAGTTTCCGCGAAAGCTCAATTTCGAACTCAAATCATAAGCAAACCCAAGATTTATAGTCTTTCTATTGTAGGAGTTGTTTGGAACAATACCCTTGCTATTTAGATCCGAAAATGATAAGCTCATCCCACCTTTTTCACCTGACGTTGCTAGGGTAATCGAATTGGTCACATTCTGTCCTTTACGAAAAAAATCATTAATGATGCCCCTAACAGGTACATAAGGAACTGTCACTCCATTAAAAAGCATTTGTGTCATACCAGGTTGGAATTTCTCTCCAAAAGACCATTGCCCTGAAGTAGGATTTGGAGTAGTTGGTCTTACCCCTTGTTCTCCCTGGCCGTATTCATACTGGTAATCGGTATAATCAATCGGAGCCTCATTCGTATAGTTCAGGTTATAGCTCACTCCTAATCCGCGACTATCATTTTTGCTTTTAGTGGTGATCATGATCACACCGTCCTTTGCGCGAGAACCGTATAATGCAGCTGCTGCAGCTCCCTTTAGGATAGTCATGGATTGCACATCATCAGGGTTGATACTGGATAGACCATCTCCACCATCGGAGGTATTACCTCCACCACGCACACCTATACTGCTATCTGATGCATTATTGCCAGGATTTGATCCAAAGTTAGTATTGTCAATTGGAACACCATTTACTACTATTAATGGGCTATTCTGACCAGAAATAGAAGACTGGCCTCGAATTCGAATTTTTGAAGTACCTCCAGGTCCAGTTCCCAACGCAGAAATAGATACCCCCGCTACTTTACCTTGGAGGGCATTCATTACATTGGGCGTTCTGTTAATAGTCAATTCATCAGATTTAACTGTTGATGTTGAATAGCCGAGACTTTTTGCGGACTTTTCTATTCCCAAAGCAGTTACAACTACTTCTTCAAGGTCACTTTCATCTACTTTCATGGTAAGATTGACAACAGACCTATTACCCACCACAATTTCTTGATTGAGATATCCAACGAATGAAAAAACTAGTACAGATGTCTCACTCTCCACACCGATAGAGTAGTTACCGTTACTTCCAGAAACAGTTCCTACTGAAGATCCCTTTAAAAGAATGTTGACTCCTGGAAATCCAGCTCCATTCTCATCGGTTACCTTACCCGTAATCTGAGCTTTTCGTAAATCAATTCTCGGAACTTCATTTCCTGATTTTTTAGAATTCCTTAGAGATATCCTCCCATCCATAGAAGGTGAATAGGAGGTTGTCTGAATGTATTTCAAATCAGAATTCTTTTCAGATTGCCTAAGCTTAGGTTGAAAAATTACATAAAAATTCTCGCCAGCCTTTTCGTAGCTGAGCCCTGTTGCTTTCAGGATTACCTTCAAACCTTCCTCCACATTATTAAAGGATAGTTTTGATGTGTTTATCATTTTCGATTCAACTAATTCATCTTTGTATGCTATAGATACATTGAATTTGTTCTCGAATTGAGTCAGTACCTCTTTTAGGTCGCTGTTTTCACTTCTAGATGAGTACGGATCTAGGCGTTTTTCTGAAGCTATCAAACCTTCGACTTGCGCTGACGCAAACCAAGAAATCGAACAGCTTATACACATTAGTAGTACAAACTTTCTCATAGTATGTGAGTTTGAGGTTATTTGGGGAATACTTCATTTTGGGTTATTTAATCAGATACTTATTATGCTCGTTTACTATTTCGATATTGAAGATTTTTGAAACATGTTCCATGAAATTAGCAGCATCACCAAGCGGCATGGAACCGGATGCTGTTTGCTTAAGCATTTCTTCATCTTGAATATCTATTTCAATTCCATAATTATTTTTAGCCATTTTTATAATTTCCTTTAAACTGGTTTCATCCAAATTGAATACTTTATCTTTCCAGGAAGTGTATAAAGTGGCGTTTACTCGCTTGCGTTGAAAAGTACTTTCTTTAAACTCAATTAAATCACCAGGATTCATTACGATTTTACCCTCTTTATTTTTCAAAGGATAACTCAATATTACCAAGCCGGACGCGAGTACTACCTCAGTCTCCTGAGAACGGTTGTACACGTTAAATTCCGTCCCAAGCACTTCTATAGCTATATTTTGAGAACTCAATACTTTAAAGGGCTGATCATTAACTTTGTGAACAACACTGAAAAAAGCCTCCCCTTCTATCCAAATTTCCCTTGCACTTTGACCTTCCCAATTATCAACAAAATTCAATTTTGAATTAGAATTTAGGATCACCGTAGAACTGTCTGGTAGTATTATTTCTTTTGTTTCCCCAAAAGCAGTTTGATATTCGATTTCCTTTGGCAACTCATACCAGTACCAAGCAAGTAAGGCTAAAATAATTGACGCAGCCGCGGATGTGTACGTCCAAATTTTTCTTTTGCGTTTAGAAGATATAATTGAGGTTTCTGGCTGTTTGATATTTTCTTGAATGGCATTCCAGACCGATCTCGATTCATCTGAATTCATTTCAAGCTTTAACCTTTCCAACCTCAAAATCAATTCTCTAGCTTCTTCCACTATCTCAACTTTGGATAAGTTGTCATCTTTCCAGTTGTTCCAAAATTCATCATGAATTGGGCTGGAAAAGAGCACCCATTCCTTAAAATATGGATCAATGACAAAGTCATCTAATGAATAATTTTCGTAATTGTTAGGTTGGTGATTCACTTCAATTCTTTTGGTTAATACCTATAAGAGTATGAAGACACTAAAACCTCATCATTTTTCTAAAACTATTTTTACAAAAGATATACGGAGATCGCGCAGACAATTCAATCACTTGATAATCAGCTTATAAAAAAATCTTCTAAAAAAATTCATGTATTAATGTCACTAGCAAAAATATTTTTATCACAACTCTCAAACATTGTAAGGCTTTTGAAAGAAGATTATGGGCAGAAGCTGGGGTAATGGACATTAAGCTTGCAATTTCAGAATAGCTAAGGTCATTAAAGTATTTAAGTACGACAATTTCTCTTTGTCTTTTCGAGACTTTAGAAAGTGCAGAGGAAATTCTTACGCGATTTTCATTCAGGTAATCCTGGACAATTAGATCATCCTCAATTGAAGGGTCAAAATCTACAGGCTCATGATTTTCATTTAATTCAATAAAGTGTTTTCTATGTTTGTTGATATGATGGATTAGTAAATTTCGAAATGATTTAAAAAGATAATATTTGACCGAGTCTATATCAGAAAGAGACTCTCTTTTATTCCAAATAGTGGTAAACAATTCTTGAATACAATCTTTAACCAGCTCGCGATTGTAGCAAAAATGCATGCCGTAATTAAAAAGTAAATTAGAAAAGCGCTCGTATAAAGTAGAAAATGCAAGATCATTACCCTTTCTAAGACTTAGCCATAAGGCTTTGTCATCAGGTTGAGCGCTTAAGTTGATTTTTGAGCTTCTTGAAATAAATTGATGAACTATACTACCCATTTACAAAATTTTTTTTAGGTAAAATCCCTTTTTAAGGTAATAAATTTTTTATCTTATATCAAACACTTACTCTCAATAACATTTAAAACCGCCTACTCGCTCTTTACAATTAGTACATGAAGATCCTCAATTTCACCAATGTGTTATTTTCACAGCATTTCATAAGGGTTGTTCACCCATAGCAGGGAGATAAAAAACACAGTATTGAGGCAGGCCATCCTTATAGGATAGGGTGGAAAATCGAAACCCCAAACTAAATCGGTTTCAAACTAACTATAATTTACTTTTACCTACTTACTGCTAAACAAGCGAATAGTTATGATTAATATTATCCTAACATCCCTGCAACAAAAAATCCCGCATAAGTACCCACTGCATTCCCTAAACTTCCCACTAATACCCCGGGAATTAAAAGGTCAGCACGATTGAGGCTTTCTGCTGATGCGAGCGCGGTAGTGTTGCCACCCACATTTGCCTGAGACGCAACAGCAATTACATCCCAATCCATTTTTAGCATAGCTCCCACTCCAAAAATCACCAGTCCATGAATCAGCACGAGAATAGTCACAAATAAAATCAGGGTTCCAGCTAATTCACCTAATCCGGATAGTGTGCTAATATCACAGAGAGTCCCTATTGTAGCTAAAAAGATCATGATCAGAAAAAAACCAATTGTGTGAACTCCGGAGAGTTTTTTGATGAAAGCAAGTTGAGCTAAAATCAAGGCAAGTGTGGTTAAAGTGATAATCTCTGGGATATTGGGAAAGTAATAAAAAACCAACTTGGATAGCCCCATAGCTAAGAAACCCAGCCCAAAAATAGCCGCCAACCCAGCCATTGAAATCGTTTCTTTTTTCTTTACTGAATCCATATTTTCCGATACTGTAATCAACCTCTTTCTCGGAAAAAATTTCTGAAGATACTTAGGTAGAATCAAGGTGATAATGATCCAAGGGGTGCCAATTAAATTATCTACCACTGTGGTGGCCGCATATAATTCAGCATGTTCGTTTACATGGTATGCAAGTGCAATTGCATTAAAATTAATACTCCCTCCTATATAGGTGCCAGTATACATTCCAGCGATAACATTTGCCAATGAGCCAATTTCAACAGCCGGACGAACTATAAACCATGCTGATAACACCCCAATTACTGTTCCCATTGCTCCAATACCAAACATGGTGAGAATTGGAATTCCTGCTTGCTTCAGACTTCTTAAATCCACTTCTAATAAAGCGATGAAAATCCCAAGAGGAGCTATGTAAACAAATACTCCAGTATAAATTGGGTGGCCAGAAGTCGCAGTAGGAATTATTCCAAGATTGGCAGCAAATGCAGTGAGTACAATAGAAAGAATCGGAGCTCCCATTGATTTTCCAACTTTAAACTTGCCCAACCAGACAGATAGCAACACAAAAATGCAAAGCATTCCACTGACATAAATAGGGTCACTAGTCCAGGTCATTTAAGGAATTTAGAAAAAAAATATTGATCTGATGCACTATGAAAAGAACTTCCTCTTCGTTCAGCCAGGGATTCAATGGAAGCGACAAACACATTTGACTTAATGTTATGGTATTTTCAAACTCACCTACTCCCTTAAAAGGCAACATCTCTGGAATAATAGCTGGATAATGAATCGCTGTACCCACCCCTTTTGATTTGAGGAAAAGCTGTAATTCATCTCGTCTCTGGGTTTGGATCACAAAAAGAAGGGCATTGCCGTCAGGCTCTAAAATAGAAAGTGGAAGCTTGATTTGAGTTATATCTTTTAAACCATCTAAATATAACGTTGCGAAGGCTTTTTCTTTTTTCTGAAACCCTTCAAATTCATCTGCCATCACATTTAGAAATCCAGCTTGGATCGTATCACTTCTGCTACTTCTCCCAATCAATTCATGTTTACCCCGTTGAAGCTGCCCATGATTTGACAGGAGTCGCATCTGCTGAGCCAAAAACACATTTTCGGTAATGCACATTCCTGCTTCACCTAATGCTCCCAGATTTTTGGTAGGATAGAAACTCAAGCATCCGATATCTGCAAATGTTCCTGCTGCTCTATTTTCTTGAATTGCTCCATTCCCTAGTGCAGCATCTTCTATTACAAAAAGATCATTTAAATGAGCTTTCTTTATCAGCGATTCCATTTGAATCATTTTACCATAAAGATGAACAGCAATAATAGCCTTGGTATTTGAGTTAATGGCGTTCTCCCAATCTGCGGCTAACAACCCATCCTCATCAGTATCCGAAAAAACAGGAATTGCCCCGACCATTTTTACCACCCCCGCAGTAGATACCCAGGTCAAGGCAGGCACAATTACTTCGTCGCCAACTCCTACACCCACCGCTCGAAGTGCCAATTCTAATGCGTCAGTCCCATTGGCACAAGAAATAGAAAATGAAGAATGAAGCAACACTGAAATCTTTGATTCAAAGTGCATGACCTCTTCGCCACCGGAATAAACTCCTTTTTGGAGCATCTCAGAAAACTTGAAAGTTAAGCTTTCCCGAAGTTTAGAGTCGATACGTTGTAGCTCAAGAAATGGAATTTCCATCCAGTAATTTTGCTAATTGAAAACTTAGATTTTTACGGGAATACTGATCGATTGAAGCTAACGCTTGTATAGAACCTTCCTCCTCAAATAACTTTCTTAAGTGAATTTGAATTTTGACATAATCGCTTGCTGTCCATACTTGTCCTGCATTTACATCTTCTATTATTTTCGCACAATCACCCTTTGGATCACCCAGAGCCAGGATTTGAATTCCTGTGGAAAGGTATTCGAATAACTTCCCTGGAATATTTCCTTTGGCATTTTTTGTATTAGTAAGGATGAGTACTAGTACGTCGGCCTTTTTATAAAAATCAAAAACCTCCTGATGCGATACATATCCTGCAAATTTCACATGTGTTGACATCCAGTTGTCGGCTGATATTTCTGCTTGAACATGATCACTGACTCGTCCTACGAAGGTAAACCTAACATTCGCCTTCTCACTCAAAAACTCCTCCCTCATGGCTTTGATTAGAGGCATTGGATTTCGGATAGAATCTATAATCCCTGAATAAACTAAATGTAATTCATTGGAAGATTTATTCTTTTTGACAAAGGATGGTGGCAAATCAGAGCTATCATAACCATTAGTCAAAAGATCAACCGACCTATTGGCTAACTGTTCCAAATCCTGTTGGAAGGTGGGAGAAATCGTCGTGATTACATCCGCATTTCCAAGAACTGACCGTTCCAAATCAGCGTGTTTTTTGCGCACTATTTTTTGCATAGGCAGCTTATCCAAAAACTCCCATTGAGACCAGGGATCCCTAAAGTCTGCTAACCAAAAAACTCCTGTTTTTTTCTTGAGTGCATCCCCTATCAAATGCATAGAATGTGGAGGACCAGTAGTAATAATGGCCTGAAACTGACCTTTTTCAATTAATTCTGTCAGAAATTTCACGGCAGGCTTAACCCAAAATATACGTGGATCAGGCACTAGCAAATTTGCTCTTAGCCAAATCGCTGCTCTATCCAGAAGCGTTGTTTTTCTCTTCTCAAGAATTCTCCCAGCATGAATATCTTTTTTTCCCCTGACCATATCAAGAAGTTGATAAGGTTCCCAAATTGGAAACTTTATTACCTCCAACTCTTTAGAGATCTCTTTTTCCAATGTTATATCCTGAAGATCAAAATCAGGATTTTCGGGTGTAAAAATGATGGGTTCCCAGCCAGCTTCGGGGAGATACTTCGAAAATTTCAGCCAACGCTGCACACCTGAACCTCCACTCGGAGGCCAGTAATAGGTGATGATTAATACTCGTTTGTTCATGGTGACGGGTTACTAGTGACACAATACCATGAGTAAAGTAATAATTTAGTGCATTTATAAAAAATAAAGGAAGCAAGTTACCCTGCTTCCTTATAAAATTTGAAACCACAAATTTCAAATTGAATTACTCGTTTATTCACCCTGAGCCAAGGAATATCCTCGGACTCCATCAAAAGAATATAGGTTTTCGATTTTGATGAAATCCAAACCAAGTTCTTCCACCTTTTTCAAAACCTCTCGCACCTGAGCATGAGAGATGACCGATTGCTCAGCGGTTTGGAATCTACATCTCCAATGATCTGTGCAGAATGATTCCTTCATTCCTCCAGGAAAAACTTTAATACCCCTGTTGGTAATGAGTGTGAGTTGTAAACCATCCACATTTGCCTGACGTAGTATTTCTCCCAAAACCTGAGGATCTCTTCCTTCTTCGTCCCATTCTACAAATACATCTACACCAATCAATTCTTTAATTTGTTTTGGTACATCCGTGATAAAAATATTCATAGGTGAAGTACTCTCTTTGTCAAAGGAGGCAGGAACCATCGAGCTAGGCTTTTGACCTATTCTAGCGATCACAGCGTCAGCAAATTCTTCGGTGCCCACTTTTTTGGTAGATAGCTTTTCCTGATAAATATCTCCAGTATGAATGCCATCTTCGAGGGTTTTCATCCATGCATTAGAGATTTTCTCAGCAACCTCAGGTTGACCAATGTGTACCAACATCATGATGGCTCCATTCAATAACCCAGAAGGATTTGCGATTCCCATCCCCGTGATATCAGGGGCAGACCCATGAATTGCTTCAAACATAGCTACTTCTTCACCTATGTTGGCCGATCCTCCGAGCCCTACTGATCCAGTAACTTGAGCAGCGACATCAGATATTATATCTCCATAGAGGTTTAAAGTAACAATCACGTCAAACATTTCTGGCTTGTCCGCGATCAAGGCTGTTCCTATATCAATGATTTTGTGATCGTTCTCTATATCTGGATATTCTTTAGCGATTTGGTTGAATGTCTTATGAAATAGTCCATCTGCCAACTTCATGATATTGTCCTTAGTCATACAGGTCACTTTTTTGCGACCGTATTTTTTGGCATACTCAAAAGCATATCTAATAATTTTCTCTGATCCAGGTCTGGAAATCAGCTTTAAGCATTGATATACTTCTTGGGTTTGTCTGTGTTCGATACCAGCATAAAGATCTTCTTCATTCTCTCTGATGATCACCAAATCCGTTTTTGGAAAATAGGTTTGTATGAAAGGTGAGAATGCTTTACAGGGTCTTACGTTCGCATAAAGGCCAAAAGAGGTTCTGGTAGTAACATTCAGTGATTTGAATCCACCACCTTGGGGAGTAGTAATTGGAGACTTCAAAAAAACTTTCGTTTCTCTTAAGGATTCGAACGCATTAGGCTCCATCCCTGAGCTGATTCCTTTGAGGTAAACTTGCTCTCCGATTTCGATTACATCGTACTCGAGCTGCGCGCCAGCTGCCTCAAGAATAGCTAAAGTTGCTTTCATAATTTCAGGACCTATACCATCACCGTAGGCTACCGTAATTTTTCTTTTTGAAGACATGTAATATCGCTGGTTTAGTTTTTAAATAGAATTCTCACAAAAGTAGATAAATTTGCCGGAAGGGGTTTTTGGCAGAATAGAAATTCTATGATTTGATTTCATAAATTATCTAAACGAAAAAAAATCCTCAGGTATAAACTTGATTTTATTTACCCTCAATTTGGGAATGAATCCCCTGCTTGTATATTTGTTTAATACTCAAAGATGAATTATGGTTGATTTTAAAAATATCCTAACCGAGGTAAAAGATGGCGTACTCTATCTTACTGTGAATAGAGAGGATAAAATGAACGCTCTGAATTTTGAAACACTGGAAGAAATCAAAGAGATTTTTGATGAAGTCTCTGATAATAAGTCTATAAAGTCGGTGATAATTACAGGATCTGGCGAGAAAGCATTCATTGCTGGAGCAGACATCTCTGAGATTGCTTCACTAAATGAAGTAAATGCAAGAAAGTTTTCTGAAAATGGTCAGGAAATCTTCAGTATGATTGAAAATTGCCACAAGCCTGTAATAGCGGTTACAAATGGCTACACATTAGGTGGTGGCTGTGAGCTGGCGATGGCTTGTCACATGAGGATAGCAACTGCAAATGCCAAATTTGGCCAGCCTGAAGTTAATCTTGGAATTATCCCTGGATATGGAGGTACGCAAAGGTTAACCAATCTAGTAGGAAGAGGAAAGGCTGCTGAGTTGATGATGACTGGAGATATGATAGGGGCTGAAGAAGCCAAAGCACTCGGACTTGTCAATCACGTGCTGCCAACCAAAGATGAGGCCCTGTTAAAAGCGGAAGAGATTATTGCCAAAATCATGGGGAAAGCACCTCTCGCAATTGGCATGATCGTGGATTGCGTGAATGCGGTGTACTTAGCGGAAGAAAACGGTTATCAGACAGAAGCCAATAGTTTTGCCAGATGCGTCAAATCAGGTGACTATAAAGAGGGTACCTCAGCATTTCTAGAAAAAAGAACCCCCAAGTTCAAAGGAGAATAATTCTTTTATTTTAAATGAGTAATCTCAAAAAACTGGCAGGGCAAACTGCCGTGTATGGATTAAGTAGTATTCTTGGAAGATCCATCAATTTTTTACTGATAATCGTCTATACCGCCTACCTCAGCAAGGCGGAAATGGGATCCTTTACCAGTATTTATGCTCTTATTGGTTTTTTGAATATTGTCTTTACTTACGGAATGGAGACTACCTTTTTCAGGTATGCAACCGGGAAAAATCTCAATTCCATCAAAGTATATCACAACACGCAGTCTTTACTTCTAATAAGCACTCTGTTGCTAGGTACTGGTTTGTACCTTTTAGCTCCATATTTGGCAGAGTGGATGGAGTATCCGGGCCAGGCTTATTTATTTCGATGGACTGCATTGATTCTATCTTTTGACGCAGTTTTAGCCATTCCTTTTGCTAAGCTGCGTCTGGAAAATAAAGCGTTGATTTTTGCGGGCACTAAAATCTTTAATATTCTCCTGAATGTATTCTTCAATCTGCTGCTAATTATTGGATTTCCTTATCTGATTAGTGAAGGCCTAATTGCAGAAGGATTTTTGGGATATCGGTCGGATTGGGGAGTAGAGTATATTTTATTATCTAATCTTCTGGCAAATGGACTAATCATTCCATTTGTATGGTGGAAGGCAGGATTTTTCAAATTCGAGCTTGACGGAGAAGTCATCCAACCGATGTGGAAATATTCCATCCCTCTACTATTCATGGGATTAGCTGGTGTGACCAATGAGTTGCTCTCTAGATTCTTATTTGAATATGTGCTTCCTCCTAATTTCTATGCTGGGCTAAGTGCAAGAGAGGCAGGAGGAGTTTTTGGAGCCAATTTCAGGCTTGCAATTCTGATGAACTTGGTCATCCAAGCCTTCAAATATGCCGCTGAGCCTTTCTTTTTTAAACAATCTACAGACAAAGACTCCCCAAAATTATATGCCCAGGTGATGGAAATATTTATAATTTTTTGTACCCTACTGATGATTGCTATTTCTGTCAACCTAAATTGGTTGGGGCCACTATTTCTGAGAAGACCCGGATATGGGGAAGGACTGCATATGGTTCCTACCTTACTAATGGGATATTTACTTCTAGGAATATATTTCAATCTTTCGATTTGGTTCAAAATCACTGATCAGACTAAGTATAGTTTCTGGATCACTTTAATCGGAGCCATTATCAGCATAGCCATAATATTCATATTTGTTCCCATCTGGGGATATATGGGAGCAGCGTTGAGCACTATTATCTGTTATTTGGCAATGTGCTTGCTTTGCTATTTTTTTGGACAAAAATATTATCCAATCCCATATAAAACTTCAAAAGGCATTACTTATCTAATAGTGGCGTTCACGCTTAGTTATTTTGGATTTTACCTAGATTTAGGTATACTGGTTCTCAACTTTTTTGTAAAAAATAGTTTGATTTTGCTATTCATGATTTTAGTCTTTATACTCGAGAAAGATCAGTTGAAGCGCTTTTTACCTACGAAAAAAAGAAATTAACATCCTTTATACGTTGATAAGGATCATTTTTGAGAATAATATCGTTACCGAGCTGGAATTCTATTTTCATAAAAGAGAACCTCATTACCAGTCATCTCAATTCTAATTACATAAAAGGCATTAAGTTTGTGCTTTTATGCCGAAATCCACATTTTACGTGATCCTCAAAAAAATATTCTTAGTCGTAATTTTCTTCATTTCAGCTAGTCACCCTGGCTTTTCGCAGAAGAAACTATCCAAGAAAGACCTCAAGGCTCAAACTCAAGCCTCCCAAAGTTCTAGATATTTCATAGAGGGAGAAAAGCAATTTGTGCTAGAGGACTATGAGAAAGCTTTTTTCTATTTTCAGAAGGCTTTGGAGATCACTCCTGATGAACCAGCCATTCATTACAAAATAGCCGAGGTATATCTTAAAGCCAATCAAGCCAAGAAAGCACTTCCTTTTGCTACAGAGGCAGCCGAGTTGGATCCCTCAAATAAGTACTATTCACTTATGCTGGCTGAGATCTTAACTAATTTGGATCAGTCCTTGGACGCAGCTGTGATACTTGAGCGACTTACTGCAGACGGCGAACACAATCAACAATATACGCTAGACCTTGCCTCAATCTATCTTACTGCTGGTCAATATGATAAAGCACTAGTCGTATTGGATAGAGCGGAACAATACTATGGAGTAATGGAACCCATCACACTCCAAAAACAACGAATTTATCTTCAGAACAACAACTTAAGTGAGGCTATTATTGAAGGTGAAAAATTAATTGATGCAAGACCTGGGAATCCTGCCAATGTGATCAATCTTGTGGAAATTTACTTCAATAACAATCGCCTTGATGATGCATTGGATTTGGTCAATCGGGAAATGGTCAAATACCCGAATCAGCCAGAACTCCAGATGGCTGCTCACTCCTTACTCAAAGAAAAAGGAGATTTAAATCAATCAGAGCATTATCTTTATGAGGCTTTTGCCAGTCCTGATCTTGACCCGGCTGTAAAAGCTAAGGCCTATTCTTCTCAGCTGACGCTGTTAAAAACGTCAGAAAGAGAAATACTCTTAGACAGTCTGGAGGTATTAATGAAAAGTTTCAGCCCCGAAAGCTCCGAAATATATTCAGCATTTGGGGATAGGAGAAAACAAGAGAGGCAAATAGACCAAGCTAATTTCTATTATAAAAAATCTCTTTTGCTCAATTCAAAAAATGCCCCGCTTTTGGAGCAGGTTATTCTTGGATCATTTAACGAAACGGCGAATTTTGCAGAGCTAGAGAAATTCACCATTCTTGGGGTCGATGAATTTCCTAAAAACCCTGAATTTTGGTTTTATGACGGAGTAGTTAAATCTGCTCAGAAGAAAGATGCAGAAGCAGTGAATTCGTTAAATAAAGCGATTGAGCTTAATGATCATAAGAATAAACAGATGGATCAGGTAGCTTTTGGATCCTTGGGTAGTTCACTTTACAATATTGGGAATAAAGAAGAAGCTTTTGAGAATTTTGAAAAGGCGCTTGCGCTCAATCCTAATGATGAACAAGTTTTAAACAACTATTCTTACTTTTTAAGTCTTGAGAAAAAAGATTTGCAAAAAGCAAAAGAAATGTCTGATAAGGTTGTGAAGCGATTTCCAGACAATGGCACTTTCCTTGATACGCATGCATGGGTTCTTTTTCAGCTGAAAGACTACGATGGAGCCAAGAAATATATGGATTTGGCTATGAAGCACGAATCAGAGCCCAGTGGAGTGATGCTGGAACATTATGGTGACATCTTGTTTCATCTTGGCCAAAAAAGTGAGGCCCTTTCCTACTGGAAAAAAGCAGAAGCTACTCCCGAAGCATCAGATAATTTATCTCAAAAAATTAAAGAAGGAAGATATTATGAATAGATTTTTTGCCGGGTGCACCCTAATCATTGCGCTGATCTTTATTTCCTCCTGCTCAAAAAAAACCATAGGATACCAACCTGACACCAGAATGGAGGGTTTCTCTCCTATTTATGCTGATTATGATAACCTCAGCGCAAAAGCTAGGGTAGTAATAGAGGAGGAATCGGGGAAAATCACCCGTGGCTCTATGAACCTTCGTGCCAAAAAGGACTCGGTTCTTTGGTTTATTATCTCTCCTGGAATGGGTATGGAAGCGGTTCGCGGGTTAATCACCCAAGACAAAATTCAAATTAAAGATCGCATTGGTAAAGAAAACATCAATTTGACTTTTAAGGAATTTGAAAGCATCTATGGCCTAAAATTGTCCCTGGACTTATTCCAAAATCTTCTGTGGGCAAATCCACCACAAAAGGTAGGTTATCAAGACCGATTGCTGAAAATGGGTAAAGCCTATGAAGTGACTCAGGTAAGAGACAAAGTGCGCTACTTCTCTAAAGTAAACGTCGATTACAGCAAGGTGACTGAGCAAGTAAGTAATTCCTTAGACGACAGAGGATCCTTATTGGCCAGCTATGCGTCATTTCAAGAAATAAACTCTCAGCCATTTCCTCTTGAAGTACTCTATAAATTGGCATACCAGCTCCCTGAAGGTGGACAAAACACCATTATCAATGTACAATGGACATCCATAGAACCGTTTAATGAGGCGCTTAGCTTTCCCTTCAAATTTTAATTTGCCTAATGCACAAGTATCTTTTCCCTTGTATTCTCTTAATTGGATTTTCGTTTACTCCTTTCCAGAACGTGAGCGCTCAGACCAAGCTCACTCGGGAGCAACTCGAAAAGCAAAAAGCTGATGTACAGCAAAGGCTTTTAGAATTCGATAAGATTCTCAAGCTAACAACAGCGAATAAGAAAAATACCATTGGAGAATTAAATGCCGTTACGCGGCAGTTCCAGGTGCAAACCAGATTGGTAAATACGCTCAATAGAGAAGTCAACCTTATCGATAAAGAAATAGAAGAGACGGAGACAAAAATATCTTCTCTTGAATCTCAGTTGAAAGAGTTGAAGGCGGAGTATGGAAGGATGATCTATAATGCTTCCAAGCTTAACAGAGGGCTTTCAATAGTCTCATTTGTATTTAGCTCTGGAACGTTTAATCAGCTTTACGCCAGGTTAATGTATCTGAAACAATATACCGACAGCAGAAAACAGCAGGCAGAGCAAATTGCAAAATTGAGCACCCAACTTTCTGAGGAGCGTGTTCAGCTTGACAAGAAAAAAGATGAAAAACAACTTGTATTAGTAGAAGAGCAAGAAGAGCGAACTGCCCTTGACAAGATGAAGCGAGAGCAACAGGGCATTGTAAATACCTTATCCAAAAAGGAGAAAGATATCAAAAAACAGATTTCAGCTACCAAGAAACAACAAGATCAACTTAATAGGATGATCAAGCAGGTAATTGAAGACGAGATACGTAGAGCTGAGGCTGCTGCCAAAAAAGAAAACAGTACCGCCACAAAAAAATCGGGAAGCAGTATGCCTATGACTCCTGAAGTTGCTGCACTCTCCAATTCATTCGCAGGAAACAAAGGAAGATTACCTTGGCCAGTAGAAACCGGTTTTATTTCTCAAGGGTATGGTACGTATCCTCACCCTACTCTGAAAGGCATCACTATGGAAAGTGACGGAGTGGATATTCGTACCCAGCCTAACTCGAACGTAAGATCAGTTTTTGACGGAACAGTAACCAAAATCACTACCATGCCAGGATTCGGAGGTACGGTGATTATCAAACACGGTGAGTATTATACCATGTATAGCAAGTTGAAAACCATTACTGTAAAATCGGGTCAAACTGTCAGTGCAAAAGACGTAATTGGACAAGTTGCTACTGGCGCAAATGGTGAGGCTGAAGTTCATTTTCAGACGTGGAAAGGACTAGAGGTTATGAATCCTTCAAGCTGGTTAACATCCAAGTAGGTTAAACTTTCGTATATTAAAAAAAAAAGATCAATTGCTATCCGTTTCTACTTTATGTTAGACGATACAGTTATATCTTTGCAACTCATTTACCCTTAAATACACTCCATCATGACAACATTAGGATTCATTCAAAACATGGGCGGTGGCTCAATTGTACTAATAGTATTAGTTGTTCTGCTTTTGTTTGGTGCTAAAAGAATTCCTGAATTGGCTCGCGGACTAGGTCGTGGCATCAGAGAATTTAAAGATGCCACTAAAGACATTCAAAACGATCTCGAGGAAGGATTAAAAAACGACAAGAAAAAGTAATCCCTTAAGCCAATAAAAATTGGAAAAATTCATTTCATTCGACGACATCAAAAAATCGCTCGAAAAGAAGGAAACTGACTGTCGTTCGATAGTAGAATATTACCTTAACAACATTCAGACGAAGGCGCACTTAAACGCCTTCGTCGAAGTTTATGAGCAATCTGCCTTAGAGCAGGCTCGGCTCATTGACCAGAAGCGTGCCAATGGAAATGCAGGTAAACTAGCCGGTATGGTCATCGGTATCAAAGATGTACTTTGTTACCAGGACCATCAGGTTAACGCATCTTCCAAGATTCTATATGGCTTCATTTCACAATTCACTACCACAGCTATTCAACGCTTACTTGACCAAGATGCCATTATCATAGGTAGACTCAATTGTGATGAGTTTGGTATGGGGAGTTCTAATGAAAACTCTACCCATGGAAAGGTGCTCAATGCAGCAGACGAAACCAAGGTGTCCGGTGGATCCTCAGGAGGATCTGCAGTAGCAGTTCAGGCTAATCTATGTACAACCGCACTGGGGACAGACACTGGTGGATCCGTACGGCAACCAGCTGCGTTCACAGGGGTGATTGGCATGAAACCTACCTACTCCAGAGTTTCCCGCTGGGGATTAATTGCCTATGCATCTTCGTTTGATTGCATAGGCGTATTTTCCCGTACGGTAAAGGATAACGCGTTAGTAATGGAAATTATAGCTGGGCATGATGAATTTGACAGCACCTCGTCAAGAAAATCAGTGAACCCATACAGTCAATTACTTCATTTTGACAAAAAAACGAAAGTTGCCTATCTCAAAGAAACACTAGAATCTTCTGCCCTACAGCCTGAAATCAAAGCCAATACCTTGGCTGTTCTGGAAAAACTGAGGGTTGAAGGACATCAGGTGGAAGAAGTGAGCTTTAAGTTATTGGATTACATCCTTCCTACTTACTATATTTTGACAACGGCCGAAGCCAGCTCAAATCTTTCTAGATTTGATGGAGTCAAATATGGCTATCGTACTCCAAATGCCCACAACCTAGAGAGCATGTACAAACTCACTAGATCTGAAGGATTTGGTGAGGAAGTAAAAAAAAGAATTATGCTAGGCACATTTGTGCTCAGCGCCAGCTATCACGATGCCTATTTTACGAAAGCTCAGAAAGTCAGAAGACTGATAAAAGACTATACAGAGAATCTTTTGAAAGATTTTGATTATATAATCATGCCGACTACTCCATCTACAGCCTTCAAGTTTGGAGAACACAGCGATGATCCAGTAGCCATGTACTTAGAAGATTTATATACCGTACAAGCTTCCGTATCAGGGGTACCAGCTATTTCTCTTCCCAATGGCAAGGATGATAATGGTATGCCTATCGGTATACAAGTGATTACCAATTCTTTCCAAGAAGCAGAATTATACGCCTTTAGCAATTATTTAACAGAATTAACCCTCTAAAACCATCCTCATAATGATAAGATACTTGTTCAGTTATATCACACTTGCTGTTATCACCTGTATGATCCCTCTGTCCACTGCATTCTCTCAGAATGATGAAACTATCTCAGCAGCATCTGCTGCTGACGAGCAAATAGAAGCAAATTATCACTATGAGTATATTCCTGATTTCACATACGATCAGATAGATAAAAGAGTGAAAGCGATGGATCACGAAATGTCATTCGAATTGAATGATAGAATTTTTTCGTTTATCCAATATTTTACCGTCAGGAATAGGGACTACACTAAAATGGTTTTGGCGCGTAAAGAAATGTTTTTTCCAATGTTTGATGCGACGATGGTGAAAAACGACATGCCACTGGAGATCAAATACTTATCGATTATTGAGTCTGGGCTTGATCCACAAATACGGTCTAGAGTAGGTGCAATCGGTTTATGGCAATTTATGCCCGCTACAGGCAGAATGTATGGAATGAATAGCAACAGAGATGTAGATGATAGGATGGATCCAGAAAAATCTACTGACGCTGCAGCAAAATACCTGAAATCACTCTATCGAATGTTCGGCGACTGGGAAGTGGCTATGGCAGCCTATAACTGTGGTCCCGGGAATGTGAGGAAAGCAATCCGTAGATCTGGTGGTAAAAAAACTTTTTGGGGCATATATAATTATTTGCCCAAAGAAACAAGAAGCTATGTACCTCAAGTGCAAGCCATGCTTTACATCTTGACTCATTTGGATGAGCACAACTTTCACCCTGAAAACCCTACGTATCTAGTCGAATACGAAAAAATCAACTTTGATCGCTCATTAAGTTTAGACAAACTAGCGGAGCTGACTAATTTGTGCGTGACAGACCTTAAGAACCTTAATCCATCTATAATAGAAACCAATTTACCCGCAAGTCATAGCGCGATGGCCTTGAGAATTCCAAAAGCAAGAGCTTCATTTATCAAACAAAATTTGGCTTGGCTGACTGATTCACTCAACAATCAACCTACTCAGCTTCTCGCCTCTATGGTGGAAGTTCAATCTGTAGAGGAATTGGCAAAGGAAATTCGTCAAAACGGGCAAACTTACAAGGTAAGATCAGGTGATGTATTAGGCTCCATAGCATCCAGACATGCAGTTTCTGTAACACAACTCAAATCTTGGAATAACCTCCATTCAAACTTGATTCGTGTGGGCCAGGAGTTGGTAATTAATACTTCCAACACTACTACCCTCGCTTCTACAGATATAATTTCCTCTGGGCAAACCACTTATATCGTTCAGCCTGGAGATTCACTTTGGATTATTTCAAGGAAATTGGAGGGACTTACAGTGGATCAATTGAAGCGTTTGAATAATCTTAATTCAAATAATATCAAGCCTGGACAAAAATTGATTGTTGGCTAGGTCACCGGACATTCTCTTCAATTGTTAATTTTTTTTAACTATTCGGGTAATTCAATCTCAAATGAGGATTAGTGTGTATATGTCACTAATTTAACCTAGTTGAAGCACTAAAATATCCGTCATGAAAATTTTCCCATATCTACTCCTAGCCTTAATGGCAGGAACACTATTCACCTCATGCGAACCTGGTAGTGGCACTGCTGATAGCAGTAAACCTAAAGCAAGAGGATCTATTGGAGAAATCATCCTTGTAATAGACTCAGTAAAATGGGCTGGTCCGGTGGGTGATGAACTGAAGGATATATTTGAAGGTGATCTTCCTGGAATGATACGTTCCGAGCCAAGATTCCATGTGCTAACAATAGATCCCCGAGCCATGACTCGGATTCTTAAAATGTCCACCAACCTAGTTTACGTAACTACTTTCGATGATAAAGGAAGTTCAAGTCAAGCTATCAATGCCCAGTTTTCGAAAGAGTCGAAGGATAAAGCCATGAATGATCCGAACTTATATTCCCTTCGCATGGAAGATGAATATGCGATAGGTCAGGAAGTATTATATCTATTTGGAAATACTGAGGCACAATTAATCGACAATCTAAAAAAGAACAGCGATAGACTACAGAATCTTTTTGAAGTAAGAGAAAGAGGAAGATTAGAAAAGGCCATACTTGGCAGAAAAAATTCTGAGGCAAGAGTAATGGGTGAAAATGCACTTGGAATAGAAATTAATGTTCCAGTTTCCTATCAGATAGCGAAATCAGAAAAGGACTTTTTGTGGCTAAGACAGATCACACCAAATGGTAATAGAGCAGACATAAGTTTATTTTTTTACGAGACGGATTACACCTCAGAAGAGCAAACTTTTCCTCAAAACATCCTCAAACTCAGGGACTCAATAACTTCACAGTACATTTTTGGAGATCCTGATGACCCAACTTCTTTTGTGATCTCAGAAAAACAAATTCCTCCAGTCTTCAGAAACATGGTGATTAATGATAATTTTACAACAGAAATCAGAGGTTCCTGGAAAACTAACAACGTAAGCATGGGTGGATCTTATTTAGGATACATCATGGTGGACGAGAAAAAAGGAAAACTTTATTACCTTGAAGGATTCGTGTATTATCCTAACGAAGTACACAGAGACGCCCTTCGAGAAATAGAGACCATTCTTCTTAATACAGACGTGAGTTGGACTAAAGACGAAGGGAGCTAACCCAACTACTAAAAGTCTTTTTTATGTCAATCAAAATCCGAAAGGAAGCTGCACTTAATTATCATACCCAAGGCTCCCCAGGTAAAATAGAGGTTGTCCCTACCAAACCACTATCCAGTCAAATGGATTTGGCACTTGCCTATTCACCAGGCGTAGCAGAACCATGTAAGGAAATTGTTTCTGATATAGAAAATGTATACAAATACACTGCTAAAGGCAATCTAATTGGAGTGATCTCTAATGGTACTGCCGTACTGGGCTTAGGAGACATAGGGCCAGAAGCCTCCAAGCCAGTAATGGAAGGTAAAGGGGTCCTATTTAAGAAGTTTGCTGGAATAGATGTTTTTGATATTGAGATCAATGAAAAAGATCCAAAGAAACTTATTCAGATCATCAAATCACTTGAACCAACTTTTGGAGGAATTAATCTTGAAGACATTAAAGCGCCCGAGTGCTTTGAGATAGAAGAGACACTCAGAAAGGAAATGAAAATTCCGGTGATGCATGATGATCAACATGGCACGGCTATCATTTCTGGAGCAGCCCTGATGAATGCTTTGGAGTTGGTGGAGAAGAATATTTCCGACATCAAATTGGTCGTAAATGGAGCTGGTGCCGCAGCGATTTCATGTACACGTTTTTACATTTCACTTGGTATTAGAAAAGAGAATGTAGTCTTATGTGATATAGACGGAATACTTCGAAGTGATCGTCAAGATTTGGATGATATTAGGAGAGTGTATGCCACAGATAGAGATATCCATACATTGAGTGATGCGTTGAAAGGCGCGGATGTGTTTTTGGGACTTTCTGCAGGAAATGTATTACAACAGGATCAGCTTAAATTAATGGCTGAAAATCCAATTGTTTTTGCTTTGGCTAATCCTGATCCCGAAATCTCGTATGACCTGGCCATTGCATCACGTGAGGATCTCATAATGGCAACAGGAAGATCTGATCATCCAAATCAGGTAAATAATGTATTGGGATTTCCCTATATTTTTAGAGGAGCCTTGGACGTAAGAGCCACCGTCATCAATGAGGAAATGAAATTGGCAGCGGCACAAGCCATCGCAAAATTAGCAAAAGAACCAGTTCCTGATATAGTTAACAAGGCATATGGCGAAGACAAACTTGGTTTTGGAAGACTATATTTAATCCCAAAACCGCTAGACCCTAGATTGATCACTACAATTGCACCAGCAGTAGCAAAAGCTGCGATGGATTCTGGCGTAGCCAAAAAACCAATAGAAGATTGGGGAGCATACGAACTTGAACTTCAAGAGCGTATAGGAATAGACCAAAGGCTAATGTCTGTGGTAATAGCAAGGGCTAAGAAAAATCCTAAACGGGTAGTTTTTGCAGAAGCTGACAACAGGAAAATTCTAAAATCAGCTCAGATTATTAATGATGAAAAAATTGGCGAACCTATTCTATTGGGTAATAGAATTAAAATCCTTGAGCTGATAGAGGACAATTCTCTGGACCTTTCTAATGTGGTCATAATTGATCCAATGGAGGAAAAGGAAATGCTCAGTAAATTTGCCCAGATTTTATATAACAAAAGAAAGCGTAAGGGAATGACACTTTCGGAAGCCTCTAGACTGGTAACCCAAAGAAATTATTTTGGTGCACTGATGGTAGAATCAGGGGAGGCGGATGCCTTTATCTCAGGTCTTACCCGGGACTATCCAAAAACCATTTTACCATCTCTTCACACAATTGGTGTGAAAGAAGGAGTAAACCGTGTAGCTGGAATGTATATCATGAACACCTCTAAGGGGCCTTATTTCTTTGCAGATGCGACTGTAAATCTTAATCCAAGTGCAGAAGAAATGGTAGAGATTATAGGACTGACAGCAGATGCAGTTAAGTTTTTCAATATGGAACCGAGGATTGCCATTTTATCCTATTCTAACTTCGGATCCGCACAGGGAGATATTCCTGCCAAAACCGCAAAAGCTGCTGCTCTAGCAAAGAAGAAATACCCTACCCTGATCATAGAAGGTGAAATGCAAGCAAACGTGGCAATCAATGAAGAGATCCAAAAGGAAATGTATCCGTTCTCAAATTTGATTAATAAAAAAGCCAACACCTTGATTTTCCCTGATTTAGCATCAAGTAACATTGCCTATAAACTGCTGGCTGAGCTTGGAAATGCCGAGGCTATTGGCCCTATTCTTTTAGGAATGAACAAGCCCGTACATATCCTTCAGTTAGGTAGCTCAATTAGAGAAATCGTAAATATGGTAGCCATTGCTGTAGTGGATGCACAATCCGACGATAACTTATGATAGACTATTTAAGTGGCAAACTTGTATTGAAAGATCCTACCTATGTTCTTATAGATGTAGGAGGAATTGGCTATCATGTCAAAATCTCGTTGCAGACGTATTCACAATTACAAGATGAGGAACATATAAAACTCCTCACATTTTTGCACATCAAAGAAGACGCCCACACATTTTATGGGTTTAAAAAAGAGGATGAGAAAAGACTTTTTTTGATGTTGATATCTATTAATGGAGTGGGGCCAAATACTGGTTTGATGATCTTATCTTCATTGAGTGCGCTTGAAATAGAGCAGGCTATATTATCTGGTGACGTAGCTACTATCCAACATGTAAAGGGAATTGGCACAAAAACCGCCCAGAGAATCATCTTGGAACTTAAAGATAAAGTAGGTAAAGGAACCGTGTCAACTACGACCCAAACTGGATTTCTCAATTCCAATTCCATAATAAGAGAAGAGGCCTTACAAGCCCTCGTTACTCTGGGATTTTCTAAAGCTGCCGCAGAAAAAAATATTTTAATTGTTCTTAAAAAAACCACCGGAGATATTTCATTAGAAGATTTAATTAAAGCATCTTTAAAGACATCATAATTTGAAGCTGAATTGAACTTTTGGAGTGTACTGACTTTTTGCAGGAGGAGGTTTCTCGGTAGTGGCCCTAAGTGCTTCATTCTTTTTGGGCTACTACTCGCCTATTCCACTTCTCAGGCTCAACAATCTAATCCTGACACCACACAAACCAGGATTGATTCATTGAATCAGAGAAGACTAACGCCTTCATATTTGCTCTGGCAAAATATGAAGACGAATCCCCTATACCCTCGCAGCAACCCTTTTCTAAAATATCAAAATCCATTCTATCAGCCACCTCCAATCACCCAAAAAATAGAGGTTAAAGTTGATTCTACTCTAAGGTACAACATTGTAGATCAGCTGGATACGGTTAGAGTCGGTAACGAGCAAGAGTATGATTTCGAACAATTTTCAAAGATTCAAGAATATAAAGTAAGACAAGATTATTGGAGAAGCAGGTCTCGTGGAGGTGATGGAGAAAGTGCAGTAGAAGGTAGGGGGTTGATTCCTCCACTCACCGTGAGTCCAGCTTTCGACAGATTATTTGGAGGTAATGAAATAAACATCACACCTTCGGGCTATGTCAACTTAGACTTTGGGGCGATTTTCAGAAGAATAGATAATCCTACCCTTCCCATCCGTCAACAGCAAAACGGAGGATTCAACTTTGACCAGCAGATACAAATGTCGGTCAATGGATCGCTGGGAGAAAAAGTGAAAATTGGCGCCAATTTCGATTCTAACAATTCATTTGACTTTCAAAATCAGTTGAAGCTCGAATTCGATGGATTTGAAGAAGATATTATTCAGAAAATTGAAATCGGTAATGTCAGCATGCCTGTACAAAACCGATTAATTCAGGGAGCTCAAAATCTTTTTGGGTTAAAAACACAAATGCAATTTGGTAAACTAAATGTCACTGCTGTCGCTTCCACTCAGCGGGGAAGAAGAGATAATTTGGTGATAGATGCTAATGGACAAGGCCGAACATTCGATATTCAAGCCTCTAAATACGATGATAATCGGCATTTCTTTTTATCGCATTTCTTTAGAGATAATTATGAAAAATGGCTAAGAGGTCTACCCCAGGTGCTTTCTGGAGTTAATGTAACTAGAATTGAAGTCTATATTATGAATAGGGCGGCAAATACTCAAACTCTACGAAATTTTGCTGCATTCATGGATCTTGGTGAAGGAAAGGTCCTCTACAAACCCAATAATCCAACAATCGGACCAGGAATCCCTTCTTCCCCAGCAAGCAACCAAGCCAATAATCTTTATACAAATATCTCTAACAATCCTTCTTATCGTCCATTTGATTCTGGATCAAGAGCGCTAGAGTCAGGACTAGGCATCAAAAAAGGAGTAGATTTTGAGCAGATCAATGGAGCAAGAAAACTTGATCAAACGGAATACTTTTTCAATCCACAGTTAGGCTACCTTTCACTATTCAGAAGACTTCAAAACGATGAGGTGCTTGCGGTATCCTATGAATACACATACAATGGTCAGGTGTTTAAAGTGGGGGAACTCACAGAAGACTATCAAAACAGACCTGAAGATGAATTAATCTTTATGAAACTTTTGAGACCTGCAAGAATCAACCCAAGAGTACCTACCTGGGATTTGATGATGAAAAACGTGTATAGCCTCAATGCAAGCCAAATTGTGCGGGATGGTTTTCAATTACAGGTGATCTACAGGGACGACAGAACCGGATTGGATAATCCATCCCTCTTGGAAGGTACAAATGTAAAGGACAAACCGCTGATACGATTGACTGGACTGGATAATCTTAATCCACAAAATGATCCAGCGCCTGATGGTAATTTTGATTACGTCGAAGGATACACTATTCTTGCTGATCGCGGTTTATTAGTGTTTCCAGTATTGGAGCCTTTTGGGTCTAATCTGGCTAAGCTTTTTAGCGCATCTGAAGTAATTCTGGCCGACAAATATGTCTATGACACACTCTATAGCACCACACAGGCAGATGCTGAGCTAGTCACGCGCCTAAATAAATACTACATCAAGGGAAGGCTAACCTCTGGGTCAGCAAGCGAGATTCAGTTACCAGGATTGAATATCTCACCTGGCTCTGTGACGGTGATGGCAGGAAATATCCCATTGACTGAAGGAATAGATTTCACGATAGATTATAACGTGGGAAGGTTGGTCATCATCAACGATGCTATACTTCAGTCAGGCAAGCAGATCAATATTAGTTTTGAAAAGGCGGACTTGGTTTCGTTTCAGACAAGAAGCCTTCTAGGAACACGCCTCGATTATTTATTCAATGATAAATTCAATCTAGGTGGTACTTTTCTCTATTTGAATGAACGTCCGAATATCACCCGAATAGCCACTGGGAGCGAGACTCTAAAGAATAGCATGTGGGGATTAGATGCTAATTTCAGTGACGAATCTCGCTGGCTCACAAAGATGGCAGATGCTCTTCCTTTCACGGATACTAAAGAAACTTCATTGGTGCAATTGAGCGGAGAATTTGCCCAACTAATCCCTGGTACTTCTAATAAAGTGAATGGGGAACAAGCCTCCTACATAGATGATTTTGAGGCGGCAATCACACCATACGGCTTAGGAAGAGCTGCCAATCAAAATTGGAAATTGGGGTCAACACCCCAAACCAAAGATGGGAACTTTGACCTCACTTCTCTCACCGAAGATGATTTGGGGTCAGCCTATCGAAGAGCACGATTAGCATGGTATAATATTGACGTGATTTTCTACAGTAATGGTCAGGGAAAAGATATTCCGAAAAACATAACAGCAGAGGATCGACGAAACCATTATGTGAGGAGTGTTAGGCCGCAGGAGATTTTCCCTCAACAAGATCGTGATCAACTCATTGTCCCCGAACCACTTTTCAACCTTGCTTTTTTTCCAAAAGAACGTGGAATGTATAACTACAATCCAAACCTTACCTCTGAAGGATATCTGCCAGACCCAAAGAAAAACTTCGGCGGTATAACAAGAGCAATCACCACCGAAGTGGATTTTGATAGGGCAAATATAGATTACATCGAATTCTGGATGTTGGATCCTTTTATTGAAGGAGAAAATGGCAAAGTGTTGGATGGGAATTTCAATGAAAATAATACTACCGGTGGCAAACTATTTATCAATCTTGGGGACATCTCCGAAGATGTGATGAAAGATGGGAGGCATTCCTTCGAAAATGGACTTCCAGCGGATGGCGATGCTTCTAAAATTGGGCAAAACGAATGGGGTCGTATCACTCGTGAACAATTTTTGTTACCTGCTTTTGACAACTCTGAAACTTCGCGTCAAAATCAGGATGTGGGACTGGATGGATTAAAGAATGAAGACGAAAAAGGGTTTTTTAAAACCAGGTTCTTGGATCGTCTGAATGTAAGTTCGGATGCCAGAAATCTAATTAATCAGGATGTTTCAGGTGATTTATTCAAGTATTATCTGAGTGACGACTACGACCAGAATGATGTAAAAATCTTGGAGCGTTATAAAAAATATAACGGGATGGAGGGAAATACTCCGGTGACTATCAATCAAAATCTTCCCTACACGCCTTCTGGCTCAAATACTCCAGACAACGAGGATCTCAATAGCGACAATACAATCAATGAACTTGAAAATTACTATTCCTACGAGATAGACCTGCGCCCCGGTAAACTGGTAGTAGGTCAGAATAACATTGTAGATAAAACTACAGCAAGTGTCAATGGAGAGAATGTTGATTGGTATTTATTTAGGATTCCAGTACGACAACCTGACAAAGTGGAAGGAGACATTGCGGGCTTCAAGTCTATCAGATGGATGCGTACTTATTTGACAGATTTCGAGCAGCCTGTCGTTTTGAGAATGGCTAATTTCCGTATGGTAGGTAGTCAATGGAGAATTTTTCAAGAGTCCCTGTTTGAAAGAGGTTTATTTGAAATCCCAGAACCTGACAATTCCAATGTAACGGTGGACGTAGTGGGTATTGAGCAAAATAGTCAGGGCAGTGAAACCCAAAGTCCCTATGTATTGCCTCCGGGAATAAACCGGGATAGGGACAATACTTCTACCGTAGAACGTAGACTAAATGAGCAATCACTACGAGTTTGCGTGGAAGATCTTGCCCCTAAAGACGCCCGTGCGGTGTTCAAAAATGTGACGTTGGATTTAGTACAATTTGAACGCATCAAAATGTTCTTTCATGCTAACTCAGAAGATGCACTAGATGGAGAAATTACTGCCTTCTTGAGATTAGGAACTGACTACACAGACAACTATTATGAAATTGAAGTCCCTCTTCTCATCACCCCTAAAGAAACTCGTGATCCCCAGGCAATTTGGCCATCGGAAAACGAAATAGATATTGCCATCAAAGAAGTAGTGGGAGTAAAAGTGGCAAGGGACAATGAACATGTTCCATTGAATATTCCCTATTCTCAGCAAATCAGACAATATAAGGTGACCGTAGTGGGAAGACCTGAGCTCAGTCAATCCAAATCTTCAATGATAGGGGTGAGAAACCCTGGAGTTAATGGAGTTGGAAGCAGAAGTATTTGTATATGGGCTAACGAACTAAGAGTAACTGGAGCTACCAAATCAATTGGATGGGCCGCCAATGCGTTGATGAATGTGAAAATCGCAGATGTGGGTGTGGTTTCTGCTTCCATCAGACACAGTTCTATAGGCTTTGGAGGACTTGAGACTCGACTATCTCAACGCGCTAGACAGTCAGTGACACAATACGACATCTCTACCAACTTAGACATTCACAAATTGCTACCAAAAGGATTGGGGATAAGTATACCAATGTATCTCAGTATAGAAAATAGCACGACAAAACCTGAGTATGATCCATTGAATCCAGATGTACCATTTGAAGTGGCGCTACAGAAATTTGACACTCAGGATCAGCGGGACGAATATCGAAATATTGCTTTGGACCAGATGGATCGAAAAAATATAAGTTTCAATAATGTCAGAAAAATAAAAACAAATCCTGAAGCAAAAAATCATTTTTATGACCTGAGTAATTTAAGTTTCTCTTACGCTTACGGGACCGTCACGCAAACTAACGCCCAGATCCAAGCGTACACTTTCAAGACAAATCGTGGAAACGTTACGTATAGCCATCAACCAAAGCCTCTAAATTTTGAGCCCTTCAAAAAAATGGAGTTTTTAAGTTCTCCCCATTTAAAATTGATTAAGGATTTCAATATCAATTTTGCTCCCACTTTGGTATTGGCAAGATTGGATGTGGATCGAAGTTACCTTAGGTCTCAATATAGAAATGAGCAATTGAGTACAGCGGGTGTGGACCCTCTATTTCAAAAAAGCTTTTTCATCAATAGGTTTTACACGCTAAACTGGGATCTTACAAGAAATCTAAGGGTAGATTATACCGGTACTGTTATGGCAGTGGTAGATGAGCCTACGGGCGACTTAGACACAGAACAAAAGCAGGATTCTGTAAAACAAAATGCTTGGAGATTTGGGCGTAAAACCAATTACAACCACATGATAGCGCTCAATTATACCCTTCCATTAGATAAGTCCCCGCTTACCGATTGGATAAAAGCAGATTATAGGTATACGACCACCTACACCTGGCTCACCGGTGCGATCGGACAACGTGACACGTTGGGAAATTCTATCCAAAATACCAGAGATCAATCCATCATCGGTAAATTTGATCTAACCAAATTATACAACAAGAGCAAAAAATTAGCTGCACTCAATGCTCCAAAAAGGCCAAGTCTCCCAGGAAGGCAAGGAGTTCAGGCAGAAGATACCATTGGCACGCCTTTCAGTAACAAACTGCTGAAATTCCTAATGATGGTAAAGGAGGTTTCTTTTAATTATGGAAAAATTGAAGGTACTTTCTTGCCAGGATACCTTCCAAATACTGGGTTATTAGGGATGGACAGAGCGTTCGATAACCCAGGACTTGCGTTTTTATTGGGTAGCCAAAATCCTGATAGAAGGTATCAATTTGCCCAACAGGGCATCATGGCTCCAAGTAGCGAACTCACTCAGCCATTCCGACAAAATAAATCGATAAATCTTCGACTTACAAGTTTGGTCGAACCATTTCCTGACTTCAGAATTACATTAAATGCTGAAAAACGAGAGGTCGGTGATTATCAAGAAATATTCAGGAATTCAATCGATGATTCTGGCACTTACGAATCAATAAGTCCTAATCGATTGGGAGTCTATGGGATTACAACTATTATGATTGGGACTACTTTCAGCAAGGATGGGTTTGATAATGTATCTCCATTATTCACTGACTTGGAAAACAACAGGTCAATCATAAAAAGCCGACTCGACGCTATGAACTCTGGTGGAGAATACGCTATCAATGGACAAGATGTCTTGATACCCTCATTTATAGCCGCATATAGAGGTAAAGATGCGCGAAGTTTGGAGCTTAATCCCTTTCCTAAGACTCCACTTCCCAACTGGAGGTTAGATTACAAAGGCCTGTCAAGAATAAAAGGTTTGAGCGACATCTTTTCAAGTATTAATATCAGTCACGCTTATATTTCAAAATACGACGCAAGCAATTTTTCCAATTCACTCCAATATCAAAATGGTTTGGAACTATATAATTCTTTGCAGCAAATCCAAATACCCAATAAAATTAACGACGACGGTCTTTTTATCCCGATTTATGTGCTAAACCAAGTGATCCTTTCCGAAAGATTTGATCCCTTGATAGGGTTGGATTTACTTACTAAGGATAGGCTCAACATAGCTATAAAATATAGTAAGGAAAGGAACTTAGGCTTAAACTTTTCCAACTCTCAGGTTACAGAGCAAAGAAGTCACGATTTTGGATTGAATATTGGCTACACCAAAGCTGGCGTAAAAATCCCATTTAAATTTCAGGGGCGACAGAGCATATTGAAAAACGATCTCCAGCTAAGATTAGACACTAAAGTGGTAGACACACGGCAGGTACAAAGAAAAATTGAAGAGGGCAGTACTATTACCAATGGAAACTTAAATATTCAGATCAGACCTACTATTTCCTATTTAATAAATCAAAATTTAAATCTCACTTTATATTTTGACCGGACGATCAATGATCCCCGCGTTACCACCGCCTATCGAAGGTCCTCAACTTCCTTTGGAGGACAGCTAAAATTTAATTTAGGGCAATAGATTTTGTACTAGCCTGATTACTGTTAATTTTGAAAACCTTTTAATCAATATAAATTATGGATTTCCCACAAGACCTCAAGTACACAAAAGACCACGAATGGATTAAAATCGATGGTGACATTGCTACAATCGGAATCACGGAGTTTGCCGCAGGCGAACTGGGGGATATCGTATATGTAGAAGTAGAAACTGTTGGTGACTCTTTGAAAACTAATGAAGTATTTGGTACAGTAGAAGCAGTCAAAACAGTATCAGATTTATTTATGCCTGTGGATGGCGAAATTTTGGAGCTAAATGAAGCTCTAGAAGATGCCCCTGAAACGGTTAATGAAGCTCCTTATGGAGACGGTTGGATGATCAAAGTTAAACTATCAGGAGATCTCCCATCTGACCTTCTTTCTGCTGAAGAATACGCAGCCTTAGTTGGAGAATAGCTATCTGTGATAAGAAAAACATTGGCTATAGCTTGGCTAACAATTATTGTGGTTGCCATGCTAACACCAGGTGATAAATTTCCGGAGGTTGATGTATTTAGCTTACAAGATAAACTGATACATTTTCTATGCTTTGGAGGTTTAAGTTATCTGTGGTGCGGAGTTGGTGTAAAAACCAAATTGAGTGATGGATTTACAAAGAGAATAGTCATTAATTATTTGATCTTTGGTATAGCCGCCGGCATCTTTTTGGAGTGTTTGCAGCGATTTATTCCTTTTCGAACCTTTGACTACATGGATATGATAGTCAATGAAATAGGAGGACTAGTAGGCTTGTTAGCATATTTTAAGATTCCGTTACCCACATTTGGTTTGCATTAATGCCTTTTAATTATTACAATTGTTATTCTGAAATAGAAAAAAAATTAACCTTTATAAACCAAAAACATCATGGAAGCAAAAAAGACTCCCAGTGCTGATTTAACCAGAAGAACAGGAATGTTCTTAAACCTTGGTTTAGCAGTTGCTGTTGGCCTTACTCTTGCTGCTTTCGAATGGAAGTCATTTGACGATGGTAATTTGAAAGACCTGGGTCAAGTGACTGATAATTTCGAAGAGTTGCTAGATATCCCAATTACTGAGCAGCCACCGCCACCACCGCCACCACCGGTGGAGCAGCCTATCATCGAGGAAATTCCTGATGAGGTTGAAATCGAAGAGAAAATCGAAGTAAACTTTGACGTGGACGTTAAAGAAACTACTGTCATCAAAGAAGTAGTCATCGCTGAGGCTCCAGTAGAAGAAAAAGCTGACGTTATCTTTGACGTGGTAGAGACTCAACCTAATCCTCCTGGAGGAATGTCAGGTTGGAACAAATACCTTTCAGACAATCTTAAATACCCAACTCAAGCAAGAAGAATGGGTATAGAGGGAACTGTAATTGTGGTATTCGTTGTAAACACAGATGGTTCTATACAAGACGTTGACGTACTTAGAGGTATTGGTGGAGGTTGCGACGAAGAAGCGATCAAAGTTGTTAAAAATGCTCCTAAGTGGGAACCTGGTAAGCAAAGAGGACGTCCAGTACGTACTCGAATGAGATTGCCGATAAGATTTAAACTTAGCTAATATTTAAGACCCGTTAATTCGGGTCTTTTTTTTGGTCTAAAATTAACAACATTTAGCTTAGTTAAGAACTGTTATTCCTTAGCATCAATCACTTATCCTGAGTAAATTTTTAGAGAATTAATAGTACTACCTAAAACTCATACTCATGAAAAAGAAAAAAGACTCAAAAGCTGACCTTAGAAAATGGTCAAGGACATTGTTGAATTTTGGCATCGTAGTTAGCTTAGCTTTAGTATTAGTCGCTTTTGAATGGAAGCAATTTGAAAATAAAATCTTGGTTATCTCTTAAGTTAACCAAGATGCGTGGCAGCAAATGGACCCCCCAATTACCATTCAGGTTTTACCTCCTTCGCCCCATGACGCGCAACCCGAAATCATTATCAAACCAGACCAGGTCCTCATCGATGATGATATGAATGTCAAATTTGACATCAATAGCAACGAAAATATCGACATAGCTCCAGTCGAGTTGACTTCACCGCCAATGATAGATGTGACAGACGAAATAAAAAACTTCGTGGACGTACAGGCTTCTTTCAAAGGGGAATGAATGCATGGTAGGAATATTAAAGAAAAACCTTAGTTACCCATCACAAACTAGAAGAATGGGAATTGAGGGGATTGTAATAGTAAGGTTTGTAGTCAATACTGATGGAAGTATTCAAGATTTGGAGTTGCTTAGAAAATCGGTGGCGGAGCTGACCAAGAAGCGTTAGATGTAATTAAAAACTCCCCCAGCTGGATCCCTGGGAAAATGGCGGGAAGACCGGTGAGGTCAAGAATGACCATGCCTATCAGGTTCAGATTGAATTAAATCCCATACCGAATAGCTAACAAAATATAAATATGAAAAAAGAGAGCTAATGGCTCTCTTTTTTCATATCACATTGAGAGATTGTTCTTTAATCTTTTCAAGTTCATCTTTCATGAGAATCACATGCTTTTGCATCTCAGCATCATTAGCTTTGGATCCTATCGTATTGATCTCTCGCCCTATTTCCTGACCGATAAACCCAAGTTTTTTACCTTGGCTGGTCTCCTCATTTAGACATTTAGTGAAATAGTCCAAATGAGTCTTTAATCGAACAAGCTCTTCGGTGATGTCTAATTTTTCAAAATAATATATCAGCTCTTGCTCAAAGCGATTTGCATCAAAAGAATTTTCATCTAGCCACTCATTGAAATGATTACGGATTTTTTGCTTAATCCTAAGTTTCCTATCTCCTTGATTCGCTTGAATGTAAGCCAGACCAGAAGAAATGTTTCCTATATTCTCTTGAAGCTTAGTTTCTAAAGAATTACCCTCATCCTGGCGAAAACGGTCACACTTAATTAGCGCCTCTGCCATTACAGCTTTAATCGCTGCCCAATCGGCCTCATTATCTCTGTCTTCACGAGAAACTTGAGTGATGACATTTTGAGATTGTAGGGCAAGTTTGAAAATACCATTATTATCAGCATCGACAGACTTTGCAAGGTTTTTATATTTTGTGTAGAAAAGTGTAAACAATTCTTCATTCACATCGATCGGCATCTCCACAGAACCTTTGGTCTGAAAATCTATGCTCACACTTACCTTACCTCTATCTAAAATTGACAGAACCAGATTTCGTATTTCCAGCTCTTTGTCGTTGAATTGTCGGGGGCTTCGAATGGAGAGATCCAGAAATTTTGAGTTTAATGTCCTGACTTCCACCTGAATTATTAGGCTGTCATCTTCAAACCCGGCATTTCCAAAGCCGGTCATTGATTTAATCATAAGAAAATAATATTAGAAATTGATACCTAAAGTTACATAGAACTTTAAGTCTTCTTTTTGATAATTACGAATAGGTCTGGCCACGTCGAGTTTCATGTAATAGTTTAACAATACCGTACGAAGACCCGCACCGTAACTTTGAAGCCAAGGGTTATTAAAGTTATTCAGAACAATGGTAAATGGTGAACCATTGGTGTTAATGACCTCAGTATTTTGATCATTCACACGCTCCCATGGGGCCGAATCATTCCATGCTGATCCAATGTCGTAAAATCCAACCAATTGGAAATTGCGAATAAAGTTTGAGGTAATATTTCCTCTGGTAAGGTATGAGAAAATAGGAATTCGAAGTTCTGAAGTGAAGGTGATTACATTTCTGCCTCTAATTTCATCATAAGAAAATCCTCTTAAATCTACAAAGTCAGCAAATAAAATATTAGAATTTTCTACTCCTGTAGGATTCTGTACCGGAGAAGATTCTGGTCTATTGGATGGTGGTCTATAGAATTCATTAAAGAGCCAATTGTCCATTCCCCCCACCAAGTAAGTTTGAGGATTATTACCCATAAAAGAACCTGCGTAAAGCTTAGCAGCAAACACAATATTCTTGTGAATTCTATAGTATTCTCTTAGATCTAAGTAAAAATTACCAAACGACCTTTCTGAGTGATTTAAGGATTTATATTGTACGTACCCGACTTTTCCTTTAAAACCGGTCTGAGAATATAAGCCAATTGGTTGTGTTCTATCAAATACCAGTTCAGCTCTCCCGCCAATATAATTAACATTAAATTTGTTTTGATCTGGATCAGTCCCTATGATCAATGAGTCCGAATTAAGGTTGAAATATTGAGTTTTTGCAACTAATGGGGAAAGGGTAAATCTGGCATTCGCATTCAAAGGATAGGAGAAACTTGCTTCAACTTTGGTCAAAACATATTTTTGGAAAGTCAAATCTCCTTGATCAACCCGAATTACTCTCCTGTCAAACCTGGCCTTGAAATCTACCATACTCTTTAAATACTCATACTCAAAGAAAATATCCCCTCCTGATCTGAAATCTAGCGTGGTCATCACCCCGGCATAAAAAGAATGATTGTCTAACAGATCAGTCATTTTACCTGTAAGTCCCAATCCAAATCCTCTCAATGGATCCACTACAAATCTAGTGTTAATGTTGTTGATAAAGAATTGAGGTTCCATCTGACGTGGACCAACCACACGCTTCTTCAAGCTTTGTTTCCTGTATTTCTCAAGTAGATTAATTTTATTTTCATCTGCTTGAGCAACCGCTTTTTCCAACAATCCTGTAGAAAGAGAATCAAATGTGTAGTCATCGGTATTTAATCCGTTCTTGGACTGAAATTTTAACCTGTCTAAATTAATTGAAGAGGTTGATTTTGTCTTTAAAGTATCGGTATTGTTACGAGGAGCAGCAACACTGATCTGTTGAACTTCTTCCTTAGTGACAAATTTCTCTTGCGCTTCCTTCTCTTCTATCCGTCTTCTGGCGGCCAGTCTTTCATTTAATGTTTTTGCTTGAGCCAATTGAATTCTTGGAGTACTCGGAGTGAATTGATCAGCATTTGAAAACCCTTCTATCACCAAAAAACTCTCTCTTCCATCACGCACCGAATAGGCGATTCTATTCATCCTGCTGTCCACATCAAACGTCTCTATACTTTTGTTGAAAGCGGATATCTGATTGGTCACATTAGAACCTACACTAAGTCTCATCAGGTTATTTACTCCACTAAGATCGCTCAGATAAACCATTGTATTACTGTTCAGTTTTTTGGCATGTACGTTTTTGCTGTTGGAGTTGGTAAGTTGTTTTGTGACAATGGTATCTCCTACTTCTATTCTAAAAAGATTGTAATAATCCGGAAGAGTTTTTAATTCTAAATTCTTACCAGAAAGAGAATCTGGAATTTCCTTGAAATTGGATGAGTAAATAATAGTAGAATCATTTAAAAAAACAGGTGTCAATTCATCGAATGAGTCATTGGTCAATCGTTTTCCGGCTCCACGCGAATTCAAAGAATAAATGTCTGATTTTCCATTGGAAATAGCAGAAAGAACCATGTTTTTACCAGTACTATTATAATCAAGACTCAAAATCTGAGTGATGTTTCTTAGAAAAATCTTATCCTGATTAGAACCATCTAAAGAACGAAGTCTTAGGGTAGTGAAGCCTCTTTTGAAAGATGCTATCGCAATATTGGCTGAATCCTTCCATGCAATAATTGGTGCAGTGAAGTTTGGCACTTGATCTTCCAAAGCAGAACCTCCTGTAAAAATTGTTTGCTCATTTCCAGTAGTCAAATCACGGACTTGCACCTTATACCTTCCGCTATTATTAATTACATAAGCCAGCATCAAACCGTCAGGACTGAATTCTATATCATTGATCACTCCGATTCTTCTTGGGGAAGTTTCCGCGACAGCTGCTTCTCTGTTTACATCCTTAAAATTTGATAGTACCTGAGTGTTAATATTGACATAATACTTCTGCCAGTCATCGGTAAAGGTTTTAAAATTCAGACCTACCGTATTAGCAATGCTATTTTCTTCATTTCTATTGATCCTTGATAAATTCAAGATACTTGAGACATACCTTTTACCATACCGCTCGGCGACGTAATTCCAGATAGATTGGCCGACAAGAGCTGATTCCCGCTCTTTAAGTTTTTGGATTTTAGGGGTTTCTCCATCTTTGAAATAGTGCCTAATGTAATCATCCATCTCTCTGCTCCACCCTTTAGCAAGATACAAAGCGACACCATCCACGTACCACTCAGGAAAATTATTCATTAGATTCGACTGAAGCGCATCTGCTACCGATGATCCATAAAGCATCTCTTCTATAATTACTTTTGAAGTTCCATATATGAGATCTTCTTTAAATTTATCCACTTCACCTTTATAAGCTACTTCAGCCAATAGGCGAGAAAAATTAGTCTGACCCTCTACGCTATACTCCTCTTGATTTAAATTGATATTACTCTGAAGGAGTTCTTCAGGAGAATTATAGATGTAAATTTTCGGTTTGGTATACGCCACATAACCAATCATCTGAGTAAGACGATCAAATTCACTCTCCAAATAGTCAATCGCCATTTTTGCATTGGCACCTCCCCGGTCATAATAGTAGACCTCAAAATTATTGGAGGAATAAAAATACCACTCAAACTGTTGGTGCTGAATTCGGTTTTTGCCAAAACGCTCTTGATCAAATTGAGCGTAGGACACTAGTGAACTCAAAAATAACCCAGCACCGAGTAGTAGTCTAAATAGATGATATCGCATTCGATTTGCTGAAATATGTTTTGTTTAAATATACTTAAAATACCGGGCTATGTCCACTTCACCATCCAACGAATGATTGTCGAGAAGAAAGCCAGTCATAACTTTGCTAAAATACGGAATCAATGAAACACCTTTAGCCCCAAACCCATTGAATAGGTAAACGCTCTGTGCAGTAGGATGTTTTCCCAAAAATGGCTTCCTATCCCGAGTGGCTGGTCTAATTCCAGATTTGTGTGAAATAATTTCCGTCACTGGCTCTTTTACCAAATCCGACAATCTATCCAAAATCTCCTTTTTTGACGCCTCAGTAGGACCTTGATCCATATCATGCTTCGAATAAGTGGAGCCTACCCTGTGAATTGAATCACCCAAGTGAACCCGAAACACTCCCCTATTTACAATATAATTTGGAGTAAAAGATTGTCTTACTTCCAGAATTTCGCCTTTTACCGGAGCAAATGGCATAAATCCAAAGAACTTAGATTTCAGTGCTCCCAGACCATTGCAATAAACTATTGCTTTTGTCTTCAGCTCACCATACGACCAGCGATCCTGCTCATAAAACAAATTAGCCTCATCAAAATTTTCATTGATAAGATCTTCTTTAAAATACGAACTCATACTGTCAAGTAGATCATTGATATTCAGCCAGCCAGCATTTTTTAGCACTACCCCACCATAGTGATCATTGAGACTAGAAGATTGACTAGTACTTACAATACGTGAAAGATAGGGTTCAAATGCTGGGTCTGCACTGTGCCCCATCCATTCATTTTGCTCTTCAAACGTCAAAAATGGCCGATAAATAGTTTGGTGAAATAAAAATTTCTTTCCAGTAAGTTTCTCCAATTCCTCATATAAAGGAGCAATCTCAGGAAATAGCAAATCTGCTTTCCAAGTTTTCACCATCTTGCGTCCTGTAATGGGATTAAAAAGCCCTGCAGCAACTCTACTCGAGGTATTCGCCTGTGGCTCATCAATTATCCGTATGTTCTTTCCAGCTTTCTTTAGTCGATAGCCGAGCACTGAACCAGCTATTCCTTGTCCTATCAGCAAAAAATCAATTTCCATAGCTCAAAATAAAGGTTTAATTCTTTATTTTGTTTGATTACACCCAACAAATAAAATGCTTCATATTAAAACATTTACTTTCAATGCTTTCCAAGAAAACACCTATTTGCTCTATGACGACAAGGGAGTAGCGACTTTGATCGATCCGGGTTGTTTTGATATGGCTGAGCGCAAAGAGTTACTTGATTTTGTCAGTGAAAAAAATCTCAGAGTCACCCAATTGCTCAATACCCACTGTCATATAGATCATGTATTGGGCAATGCTTGGGCAAAAAGAACTTTCACAGTTCCACTACTAATTCACAAAGCGGATGAAGAAGTGCTCAAAGCAGTGGAAGTATATGCCCTTTCTTATGGATTCCCAGGATATGAACCTAGTGAAGCAGATGGCTATCTGAGAGAAGGTGAAAATATAACTGTAGGTGATGAAACCTTGGAAATACGCTTTGTACCAGGACATGCTCCGGGACATGTAGTATTTTTCGATAAAGAATCTCTTCAATGTATCGCAGGAGACACTTTATTCAGAGGCAGTATCGGGCGAACTGACCTGCCAGGTGGAAATCACCATTTATTAATAGAGAAAATAAAATCTCAGCTTTTCACTCTTCCGGAAGAAACCGTCGTCTATCCCGGACACGGCCCAGAAACTACCATTGCTTTTGAAAAAAAGCACAATCCCTTTGTAGGTAAAAACGCAACATCTTGAACATAAAATCACATATCCCCAACACCCTTACACTTTTAAATCTTCTTTCAGGAGTAATTGGAATAATATGGGTGATCAACGGAAACATTCTTTCCGGAGCCTACTTTATTATTATAGCAGCAATCTTTGACTTTTTTGATGGCTTTGCTGCCAGGATTCTCGACGTGCAAAGCGAAATAGGTAAACAGCTGGATTCTCTGGCAGATTTAGTTTCGTTTGGAGTGTTGCCGGGAATGGTGCTTTTTCAACTATGTAGCGTCAATTCCACCATTGAATGGCTCCCTTACTTCACTTTGATTGTTCCTTTATTTTCTGCAGTCAGATTAGCAAAGTTCAATTTGGACACAAGACAAAGCGATCAATTCATAGGATTACCTACTCCTGCCAACTCTCTATTTTTAAGTACACTGCCCTTTTTTGCCATCAAATGGCCGATGGTTGGGACATGGTTGACTTCTCCATTTTTTCTCATTCTAATAGCGTGGGTTTTTTCAATCTTACTTCTTACAGAAATTCCGCTCATTGCATTAAAATTCAAATCTTTTGACTTTTCTCGCAACATTTATAGATATGCACTTTTACTGATTGGATTGCTATTGATCCTATGTTTTGGATTGGCCGGAATCCCGCTTGTTATTTTGACCTATATAGGACTGTCGATAATCCAAAACTCCTTAAGTAAAGAATGAGAAGGCGCATAATCTCCTATTCTTATTTTCACATCATCAGTCTCATTCTGTCCACCTCACTTTTTGCGCAGCAGGATTTTTACAAATTCAGTATTTTAAAAGAAGGAGTATATAAAATTATATGACTATTCGCTATGTTGCACGTATGGGTAAATAGCCGCAATAAGTAACCTGTCGAATAATTTTTCGCCAAAATATCTTCTGTTCAGTTTGTACACAAACTCATCGAGATAATTCTGAATA
>Ga0314774_1000181_pt1 | contig 56076 bp, 66 predicted proteins | sample MetaGCBIA2018_FD_204515 | JGI IMG/M metagenome (GOLD analysis project Ga0314774, IMG submission 204515) | Cryopeg brine microbial communities from Beaufort Sea near Barrow, Alaska, United States - CBIA 2018 | ecosystem: Environmental > Aquatic > Marine > Coastal | place: USA: Alaska | collected... | reverse complement strand
TTTGATGATTCGAAGGTGAAGGAAGCATTTGGGTTCCCTTCAGATGTGGAGCCTACTGCGCTACTTTGTATCGGACAACGGTGGAGTGTCTAACTATGCATAACCAGCCACGTCACACGGATGATTTTTCTCCGCTTCGCTCCAAAAAAGCCACCGGTGCGCTTAGCGTTATGTTTCAGGGAGGGTTCAGTGCCTTACAAGATGAATGAGAAACAGCATGAAGCTGTTTTAGCACTAGATAGCTTTGATCGATATGATCACTTCGTCAGTAAGGTCGCTGATTGGCAGCAGTTGTGGGGCGTTAAAAGTCAGGAAGGCTGGCTTGTTCCGGTCGCACCGGAAGATTTTGAATATTTCCCATTGTGGCCGCATTACGATTACGCTCAGAAAATCACAGATGAGAATTTCCCCGGTCACACAGCAACAGAGATTAGCCTAGAAGAGTTACTCGGCCATTGGCTACCACTGTTCGAGCAAGATAAAGTGAAAGTAGCAGTCTTTCCAAATAAGGAATGGAACTTCTGGTGCATTGAGCCCCAGGTCCTAAAAGAAGAGTTGCTAAATGAAGTGGCCAAATACGAATAAAAACATAACAAATTGCGCAAGCGGGACAAAGTGCTGCGCACTTCGCCACTTCGCCACTTCGCAAGGCGTTGAGGCTGTAGGAAAAAGTCAAAGGCTTTTTTCGGCCTTGACTCGATCAATAATTAATCTAAAAATAGCGCCTATTCTTAAAATCCAGAGCACTTATCGTGGAAAACAGACCTAGATTTTACGTAGGAACGTTATCACAAAAGGGCTCGGGGGTTTTCCTACAGCCTCGTTAGGCCGTATATTCATCAAGAAAAGTTAGAGCAATACAATGAAAATAAAGAAAAAATCATTAGCAGATTCTATCCTTAAGGTTCAACAGATGAGCATGCAGGAAAAAGAATCGTTTTTTGATGAAATATATATTGAACAACCAAACCTCTTAGCTTCAGTTTTAGTGCAGCAGCAGATGGGTAACTCCCTAAAGCAAATGGAAGTACTGATAAACATACTACTTGTATCTTATGTCGCATTAAAAGAATCTGGCATAAAAATCTCAAAAATATCTGAAGATCTACAAGATAAAGAAATGGCTAGATTTGTAGCCTCTGTGAAATTTACCGAAGGCTTATCTCCATCCTCCATAGAGGATTCTTTGCAGCAGTACGTATCGTCTCAAAATGAGAAGATATTGTTAGCCTTTGCACTCAATGAAATGCTTGATTTTGGATTTACCCATTTAGAGAATGAAAACTCCAAATACCTTATTATGGCAGGAATCAATATAGTAAATTGTATATCTGCTGTAAAAACAGCCTAACAAACTGCTCAAATCGGACTCCGCAAGCCAGCCCGTTTTTTGCAAAGAGCCGCAAAAAATCGGTACAGCTTACTCCACCGTTTAGCAGGGCGTTAAATGCCAGTGACAGCAAGGTCCAGAGCTCCGACAATCTGGTCTCTGAAATGCGAGAGGGAACCAACCGGGTTTTTGAGATGCTTTTCTGGCACAGAGGAAATTTGTGGAGTTAGCAGTAAAAGTTCTTGGTCGGCAAAGCTGATTCCCGGCGTGAGTCCTTGCATGGATTCGCCACCAAAGGCGGAGCGTTTGCCCAAAGGGATGACGATTCGAGTTGCCAATTCGCTCAGGAGGCTGCTCTGAATATCGACAAGGTAAGGATAATGAGCTTTGCTAACTTTGCTCGGGTTGGGGTACACATCGAACTGTGACATTAGAACTCCCTGAATTCGTCGCCGAAGCATCCATGTTGTTCGACAAAATCGTTGTAATTTCTTATCGCAGCGCGATTTTCTTCAACCCATTGTGCTGCTTCGCGTTTGGAAAGCTCTTCTTTCAGGGCTCGCTCCAGAGTAGCCGACAGGTTGATGTTGAGTTCCCGAGTCTTGCGCAGTAGATCGCTATTGATGGAGAGGTTAGCTGCCTTTTTGGGTGCGGTTGCATTGTAGAGTTCGGCCATCAGAGTCTCCAGGTGGCTGTTTAATGCACGGGCTTAGTTTATGCGCACGCCAATGCGCATTCAAGCATTTAACCAGTGGCTGTTGTCGGGCGCGCCTGAGCTAGCGCTCCGGCACGCCGCAAAGCCACGGCGTTATGTTTTTTGCTGCACCCTCGACTACTATGATGTAATACATTGTAGTCAATCATATTGAGAGTACGGTCATGAGTGTCACTACAGTTCGCCTTCAGGCAGAAGTTGAAAAGCATCTGGAATCAATCGCTGGCAGGCTCCACCGGAGCAAAGGCTGGGTGATCAACCAAGCACTGTCGGAATACATAGCAAAGCAACAGCTTGAGCAAGAGCGTTGGAAGCAAACTCTGGAAGCAATGGAATCTGCAGCCCAAGGTAAGGTGGTTGATGCCAGCGAAGTTCATGGCTGGCTCAATAGTTGGGGAACTGAAAGCGAGCAGGATGCACCGAGGTCGGGTAAGTGAAACTGGTTTACACGGACGAAGCCATTGAAGATTTGAAGCGCCTCAGGGAATTCATTGTGATCCACAACCCGTCAGCGGCAGTCAGGATAGCCATTGAGCTGGTTGGTAAAATTGAGTTGCTGCCAGATTTCCCCAAAATCGGCACGCCAGTTGAAATGGCTCCGGTACCTGACTCTATTCGAGATATGGTTTTCGGAAAATACGTTGTTCGATATTCGGTTCATACCAGTGCCATCATTACTCTTCGGGTATGGCATGGCTTGGAAGGTGAACGATAGCAATTTAACCAGGCGCGGCACTCGGATGCCTTTGTTTCCGCTTCGCTGCGTTAACGTCACCGGTGCGCTTGGCGTTATGCCTCATTTTCCCAACCCCACCAGAAGGAGTTTTTCCATGAAGTTAGTTAGTGTTTTTGTTTTAGCCGTTGCGCTCGCCGGATGCGCCACGAACCAAGGCACACCAAACAATGCGCAGGCCTCGCGTACAGAAAGCTGCAAAGTCACGTCAGAGCGAGAGATCGCAGCATTGTTTGATCGTTGGAATCAATCACTACAAACTGGCGATCCTCACAAAGTGGTTGCAAACTACGCAGAGCGGTCAATTCTTCTGCCTACGGTATCAAACAAACCGCGCCTCACTCCAGTAGAGAAAGAGGACTATTTCCACCACTTTCTGGAAAACCGCCCTTCAGGAAAGATTGATTTGCGTAGCATTGAGCTAGGCTGCAACACTGCCGTTGATGCTGGGCTCTACACATTCACTTTCGCAAAAACAGGAGCCGCTGTCAGTGGCCGCTACAGCTACACATACCGCTGGGATGGGAAGCAATGGCTAATCACAAGCCATCACTCGTCCGCCATGCCCGAGAAAAAGTAACAGAGGCATAACCTGTCAACGCCGGTTTAAAGCTGACCCACTTATCGCCAATCTAAAACTGACCCACCGTTGGCGTTTAAGTGTTGGTAAATAGGTCTTTGCTGCTGGCCGTACCTGATCGTGCCTACAGTTTCCAATCTTGAACACGCCCGGATCGTTGCTCCAGACTTTGAGGCTTTGCTAGCAACAGTGGGTGCCAAATTTGTCTACGTCTTGGAAATAAACGATTTCGAAGGACGTACCTGGGAAAATGATGGCAGTGTCGAAGATATCGCAACGGGTAGTGCAGCGGGGCCAGCAGCGGTGTATTTGGTTACACATGGTTGCGCACCCGTTGGTGATACCGTTGTTTTGGTACAGGGACGATTTTACATAGGCCAAGCAAGCTTTATGCGACTGTTCAAGCAGGTTCTGAATTGAACGTGACATTAGAGGGTCCAGTCTGTTTAGTTGGAATCAGAATGCTAAGGCTTCCTAACAAAACATTGCAGCCGGACATCAGCAAAACTGGCGCCGATGAATGAGACGTTGGGCGCCACAAAGTGTGGCATTGATTCAGTGCAAGCGAGTGGTATGATATTGTCATACTTTATCTGTGTTAGGGGCACCAGCTATGAGCATGCACCGGAAAACTATTACGCTGACTGAGCAACAAAACGGTTGGGTGAAAGGTCAGATTGAAAGCGGCCAGTTTGGCAATGATAGTGAGTATATCCGCTATCTCATCCGGCGAGACCAGCAAGCCCAAGTACGTCTCGCCACGCTGAGGCGGGCTCTGTCTGAGGGTGAGTCAAGCGGGATACCTAAGCCGCTTGATATATCGGCTATCAAGACTGCTGGCCGTAAACGTATGAAAGCGGCTAATTAGTGTTCAATCTGAGTGTCACGCCGAAGGCGGAATCAGACCTCATCGGAATTTGGGTGTACACCTGCGAAGAATGGGGTGTTGATCAAGCGGACAAATACCTGGATCAACTGGAAGCAGGAATGCAGCAGCTGATTAATCATCCGTCACTAGGCGCGAACTACGCCCATGTTCTTCTTGGGTATCGCAGATTGCAGGTTGAGCATCACGCTGTTTTTTACTGTGTGCTTGAATCGGAGATGCTTATTGTTCGTGTCCTGCACGAGGACATGGATGCACCTGAAAGGCTTCTGGATTAGTGGCGACTATGTTTCCGGCGCAGCTGCAAGACTTCCATCCAGGCCCCGCTCCATTGTCGCCCAACAAACAGTTCCAGTTTGTTCCGGGCCAGATGGGCCCGCCACCGGACAGCCTTGTCGGCGCCTCGCTCTGTCAAGGCTGCCGCTGAACAAAAGCGTTGAGGCTGTAGGAAAAGGCCAAAGACTTTTTTCGGCCTTGAATCGATCAATAATTAAGCTAAAAATAGCGCCTATTCTTAAAATCCAGAGCACTTATCGTGGAAAGCAGACCTAGATTTTACGTAGGAACGTTATCACAAAAGGGCTCGAGGGTTTTCCTACAGCCTCGTTAGGCCAAAAAAGGAGAGCACTTTGTATTCAGGTAGTTGCTTATGCGGTGGGGTTCGCTTCCAGATCCTATGTGAGCTAGAGCCAATACAGATTTGTCATTGCTCCCAATGTCGCAAAGCGCAAGGCACTCCCTTTGCTACAAATACACCTGTCAAAGAGGCCGCTTTCCAGCTAGATAGCGGAGTTAAAATGCTCAAATCTTTTGAGGCATCGCCTGGCAAGCAGCGTGTTTTCTGCAGTGAGTGTGGCTCGCCGATCTACAGTAAAAAAGACGCGCTGCCTGGTGTGCTGCGCATTCGTGCGGGCCTCATCAATGAGCCGTTATCCTCAGAGCCAGTTGCCCATTGCTACACAGGCTCAAAAGCTAATTGGTGGCCCATAAACGATGACCTCACCCAATTCGAGGCCGGGTATGTCCCGCAAAATAGCAAGCCCTAACAAAACGCTGTTGCCGGACAATTTCTTCACCGCTTTGTGACTGAAAAATTGCAGCGAAGCTATGCATTAGCAGTTGCACTACTCCTCCCACATCTTGCGAGCTGAGTAAAAAAGGAATAATTTATACTCATGGACGAGTTTGAGTTCGACGAAACTAAAAGTCAGACCAATCTGGATAAGCACGGCATTGATTTCGTGGCCGCCCGAGTTCTGTGGAAAGATCCGTATCTATTGGAAATCCGCGCAAAATCAGAGGGCGAGCCAAGATTCGTGTTGATAGGCAAGATTGGGGAAAGACACTAGTCGGCGGTCGTCACATACAGGGAAAGCCGTATTCGTCTGATTTCGGTCAGGCGTTCCCGCAAGAAGGAGGTTGAGCTTTATGAAAGCTAGAGACTTCGATAAAAAATTCGAGGAAGGTCAGGACGATATTGTTGATGACCTAGATCTGTCCACGGTCCGCCGTGTCAATCAGGAACAAAAGCGAATCAACGTGGACTTTCCTGCTTGGGTCGTAGAGTCACTGGATCGTGAGGCGGCGCGCATTGGTGTTACCCGCCAGTCAATCATCAAGGTGTGGCTGGTTGAGCGACTTCAAGCAGAGTCTGCTAACAAGTGCGTCACTCGGACGCACTAAAGTGCGCCGGTGCGCTCAGCGTTGAGGCTGTAGAAAAAGGTCGGAGGCTTTTTTGGATCTAGAATTGGTCAATAAGTAATCTAAAAATAGCGCCTATTTTAAAAATCCGAAGCACTTGTCATCGAAAAAACGTCTAAATTTTACATAGGAGCATCATCGTAACAAGGCTCTATAGTTTTTCTACAGCCTCGTTAGGTGCGTAAAATCGTAATTCTCTGGAGGGAAAGTGAGTAACGAAATTTTAGATCAAATAGATATTTGGGAGTTGTTTGAAGTGGAAATGCGCAACGGCGGCACCGTCATATACATTAAAGAAGCCCGAAAATAACGAGTAGTGGGCTTTGTTTAGACTATAAAACAAGCCATAACCAGCAGCATAAATTCCTCGGCTAAACACAGGTTTCAAGCAAATGCCCAGCCAGCAAAAACTTGCCACACTCAACGAACAGTTCGCAATAGAAGGGCAGCTGCGATTCAACGCGACTGGCGATTTGATTGTGGCTGACATCACTAACCAGCACGCCACGGCAAGCATTGCCCTGCAGGGCGCGCAGGTGCTGTCCTGGGCTGCTAAAAGAGAAGCTAAAGGGGGTGCCGAAAGAGGTGCCAACGAGCAGCAACCGCTGATCTGGCTTTCAGACGAAGCGACGTTTATCGCGGGTAAAACTATTCGCGGCGGCATTCCAGTGTGTTGGCCCTGGTTTGGCGCGCATCCTGATCGTGAGGATTATCCCGCCCATGGTTTTGTCAGAGCCGCTGTTTGGGACGTGGTTGAAACCAGCACGACGGCTGCCGGGCAAACGAACATAGTATTTCGCCTGCCGCAAACGCAAGTGCCCCCAGCCTTATGGTCACACAACACCGAGCTAGAGCTACATGTCAGCGTCGGCGTAACCCTTGAGCTGAACTTGATCACGCGCAATCATGGGTTAGAAACCGTCACCATCAGTCAGGCGTTACACAGTTATTTTGCCGTGAGTGATATCAATGATGTGACGGTTAAGGGCCTGGAAGGCTGCCAGTTCATTGATTCCCTGGATGATTGGCAGCGTAAAGTCGAAATCACGCCGATTTGCATTGATGCCGAAATTGACCGCATTTATCAAAATACCAAGCCCGTCTGCTCACTCGAAGACAAAGGTTGGCAACGTCGTATCAACATTGAAACCAACAACAGCCGCTCAACCGTGGTCTGGAACCCCTGGATTGATAAATCAACCCGGCTGGGTGATATGGGGGAGGGCGGTTATTTGAACATGCTGTGTATTGAAACCGGCAATATTGCCGATGATCGTGTCAGCATTGCTGCGGGTGCGGAGCATTGTTTGTCGGTCTGTTATCGGATTGCGAAAAATTGAGTCGAGGCACTACAGGATTTTTACTCTGACCCTAAATATCCTGTATGAATGGCAAAATTATTTAATTTTATATACAAAATAGTTAATTCTAAAAGTGAGTGAAAATACTCCTAACAAACGCGTCAATTAGGACGCTCGAAGCTCGCGCCTATTACGCGGGCGTTATGCAATACGTTCGTCTTGACGTACGTATCTAATGGCGTACACTGATTAAATATTCAACACATCAGAGGTGCGTCATGACCGGAATTACGGCAACTGAGGCGCGCAGCAACCTTTACAGGTTGATTGACGAAACGGCCGAGTCCCATCAACCAATCGTTATTATGGGTAAACGGAACAGGGCTGTTCTCGTTTCCGAGGAAGATTGGTCTGCGATTCAGGAAACGCTTTACCTGTTATCTGTACCAGGTATGCGCGAGTCTATTCGAGAGGGAATGGAGACCCCTATGGATCAATGCGATGAGGAGCTGAACTGGTGACATGGAAGTTGGTTTACACCAAACAGGCCCAAAAAGATGCAAAAAAGTTAGCTGCCAGCAGCCTCAAGCCAAAAGCTCAGGGATTGTTGGCGCTGATTGCGGAAGATCCGTATCGGAGGCCGCCGCCGTTCGAAAAGCTCATTGGTGATCTTGCAGGAGCATACTCTCGCCGCATCAATATCCAGCATCGTGTTGTTTACGAAGTGCTCGAAGATGAACGAGTGGTAAAAGTTCTCCGGCTCTGGAGTCACTACGAATAATGCATAACCAGCCGCTGTTGCCGGACAATTTTCCCACCGCTGTGCGGTTCCACAATTGCCGCAAAGCTTCGCGTTATGTGTATAGAGAGAGGAGCTGTCTTGAACATAACGAATTTGCCTTTTGGCGTCACTGACTGGTCTGGAGTTGAGAAAACCGAGCATTCTGGCGAGCAGGGTGTTGCTTACTGGAGAACTCGAAACTTTGGTGACATCCGAGTTCGAATGGTCGAGTACAGCCCGGGTTATTTGGCCGATCATTGGTGTGCCAAGGGCCACATACTTCTTTGTCTCGAAGGCGAGCTTCATACTGAATTAGACGACGGCCGGCATTTCGTACTCAGGCCGGGATCGAGCTATCAGGTCGCAGACAACGCAGAACTACATCGCTCATCGACAGAGCTTGGATCCAAGCTATTCGTTGTCGACTAAATCCACATAACCAGGCCGTACCGGATGCCAAAACCTTCGCTGCGCTGCGGTTTTGTTTCCAGTGATGGCTAAGGCTGGCGGAACGCCCGGTAAACGAAGGGGCATCCGATTGGCAGATCGTGAATTGATTGAACTGGCAGATCCTCGAGTGCAGCACATGCCCGTCGCCGACTGCGGAGAATCTCTGATTGATGTAGCAAAGAGCGGGATAATCGCTTATGGCTCGCCTCCAGAGTGTCCCGAGACAGCGCCGTTTTATAGGATGTTGCGAGAAGAGGTCGTGAATAGGCTTGAAAAGGCGCAGCAACGGCTTCCAACAGGTCTGCAGTTTCGCCTTCATTCCAAAGCTACGCGTGTTGGCGGCGTTATACGTCAAGAGAGGCGCAGGCAATGCACCAAATTTTGGTATACGCAGATTCGTTGAGTTGGGGCATCATCCCTGACACTCGTGGTCGATTTCGATTTGACCAAAGGTGGCCGGGGGTTTTAGAGAATGCACTGCTCAATTCGGGTAAGTCCGTTCGGATTATTGAAGACTGTCTTAACGGTCGCCGTACCGTATGGGATGACCCTTACAAGCCGGGGCGAAACGGACTTGAGGGGCTAGAACAGCGCATCGAAATCAACTCGCCGTTGTCATTGGTTATCATGCTATTGGGAACCAATGATTTTCAGTCTATGCATAACTTGACCGCATGGCAGTCCGCACAAGGTTTAAAAACTCTGGTCGGGGCGATACGGCGCGCTCCTATTGAACCAGGAATGGAAGTACCGGCAATTGTGCTTGTGGCGCCCCCCGAATTGCAGAAGGCTAAAGGTAATATTGCGCCCAAATTTGAAAGAGCGGAAGACAAAGCCGTAGGTCTGGCTGACGCAATTCAAGTTGTGGCGGAAGAGTGTGGATGCCATTACTTTGATGCTGGTTCGGTTACTTCGACAAGTCGTGTAGATGGTGTTCACCTAGATGAAGACCAACATCGCACACTCGGTCTCGCGCTTGCCAAAGTAATACAACCGTTAGTCCAATAATTTTGCCGCATAACAAGTGCCGGTAACGGATGCCCTTGAAGTCGCGCCGTTCACTACTTGATCGAACACAAGTTGGATCTGTCGGTGTTTCACCCGAAATATCGCAATGACAACACCGGACGGCTGACTGACGATCCGGCCTTACGTTACTAGAGTTCAAGGTTGACAGGAATCAGAGTATCCTGCGGCTCACCGGTGTGCGCCGCGCGGCCGTTCTGGTTTATCAATTGCTTAGACGATCAAGGATTTCAAATTGCGATGCATATAATACGGAAGTTGATGCTTTCCAGTTTTTTCTGTTTCACCGCTGCTGCGGCATCCGCTGAGACCTTTGTATTCACGGCCATCCCGGATGAAGACGAAACCAAACTTGTTGAGCGTTTTCGCGGTGTCGCGGACTACCTCTCTGAGCAACTGAATGTTGATGTACGCTATATTCCAGTGAAGTCCTACGCGGCTGCCGTTTCAGCGTTCCGTAACAATCAGGTTCAGCTGGCGTGGTTTGGCGGTCTTTCTGGTGTGCAGGCACGCAGGCTGGTTCCGGGCGCTGAAGCCATCGCCCAAGGTGTTGAAGACGAAGCCTTCGAGACCTATTTTATTGCCAATACCAACACGGGTATTGAACCCGCCGCAGAGCTTTCAGAGCTGAAAGATCAGTTGCAGGGTAAAACCTTTACCTTCGGTTCCAAAGGCTCCACATCTGGCCGGCTCATGCCTGAGTTCTATGTGCGCGACACCTTTGGTGCAAAGCCTGATGACTTTTTTTCGCGCGTTGGCTTCAGCGGCAACCATACCCGCACCCTTCGCCTGGTTGAAGCCGGTACGTACGATGTAGGCGCGCTGAACTTTCAGGTTTGGGAGAAAGAACTTGGTGATGGAAACATAGACACCGATGCCGTTCAGGTGATCTGGAAAACGCCCGACTACCCGGATTATCAGTGGACGATTCGTGGCGATGTGGATGAGCGTTTTGGTGATGGTTTCAAGCAGCGTGTTACCGAGGCGCTGTTGAACCTCGATAACCCGAAACTGCTGGCAAGCTTCCCGCGTTCAGGTTTTATTCCTGCTTCTAACGCCGACTATGAGCCGATTCGTAAGACGGCTCAAGAGATCGGAATTCTCGATTAATGTCAGGCTTTGACCTTACGGACCTTACGGCCTCATTCAGCGGCAAGCGGGTTATAGGTCCGTTGTCGCTGAAGGTTAATCCGGGCGACAAAATCGCGCTGGTGGGTAAAAGTGGTGCGGGGAAGTCCACCTTGATTCGCCTGATTTACGAACGGATTAACCGGGATTCGTCTCTGATCCCTCAGGATCTTGGCCTGGTAAACGCCCTTTCGGTGTTCCATAACGTCTTTATGGGCCAACTGGATAAACATGCCACCTGGTACAACGCCCTCACGCTTGCCCGCCCGTTCGCCAAAGACAGGGCTGAAGTGCTGACCTTGTTGCAGTCACTGGGTATCACGGAAAAGCTATGGACACCCGCAGCCTCTCTGTCCGGTGGGCAGCGCCAGCGTGTTGCTATCGCGCGTGCGCTTTACCGTAACGCAGCCGTGCTACTGGCCGATGAGCCGGTTTCTGCACTCGATGGCCCCATGGCGAACTCGGTCATGATGCAACTGCGTGATCGCTTCACCACCAGTATTATTGCGCTGCACGATGTGGACCTCGCACTGAATTACTGTACCCGAATCGTTGGCATTCAGGATGGCCAGGTCGCCCTGGATCAACCCAGCGAACACCTTGCAGCGGCAGACATTGTATCTTTTTACTAGGTAACGCGGCCCGTTCTATGCCCTCTTCCCCAACGGTTCGTGTCAGCCTGATTTTCCTTGCCATCGCCTTGGTTGGGTTGCTGTTTGCGGATATCGCGGTGACCACCTCCAACCCCTGGCGGGATCTCGGTAATTTCCTGTTTGGCATCGCAACGCCCAACTTTTTCAGCACTGAAGGGTTGATGACCGCACTGTTGAGGACGGTCGCCTTTGCCTTTGTCGGGGTTGCGCTTGGGAGTGTCGCAGGCTTCCTGATGGCATTGGCTTACCGATCCCTGCCCGTGCGGATTTTTTGCGCCTTTATTCGCGCCATTCACGAGCTTTTCTGGGCGCTGATCTTTCTGCAGTTCTTTGGTTTTCACCCACTCACGGGCGTATTGGCCATCGCCATTCCCTACGCCGGGATTTTCGCCAAGGTCTATTCAGAAATCCTGGAAGAGGCCGATCCGGAATCTGGCCGTGTGCTGCCGCCCGGCACTGGGAATATGTCGGCGTTCCTTTATGCCCGTATTCCCGATTGCTGGGTAAAGATGCGCACCTACACAGCCTACAGGCTGGAATGCGGCCTTCGCTCCAGTGCCATTCTTGGGTTCGTTGGCCTGCCCACACTGGGTTTTTATCTTGAGGCATCTTTCTCCCAGGGGCTTTATTCCGACGCTGGCGCGATGCTGATTCTGTTCTATGTATTAATCGCCACCATGCCGCTCTGGGTAAGGCCAAAGCTTCTGCCCGTGTACGTTCTTGGCGCTCCGTTTTTTCTTGGTGAAGGGTTGCCCATTGTATGGGGCAATGTGCAGCGTTTTTTCACCGAAGACATCGTGCCTGCGCCATTGCGCAACGGGGAAGGTTTAACGGGGCTAACGCCGTGGCTAAGTGATTTGATGATCAATGAGGCCCTGCTGGGCATCTGGAACACCCTTGTGCTCACCCAGATCGCGCTTGTAGCGACAGGGATTCTGTCGTTACTGGCATTCCCCTTGATATCAAACCACTTTGGCGGGCCTGTACGGCGCAGTGCCGGGCATGTGGTTCTGGTGATCGTACGGTCCACGCCTGAGTACATTCTGGCGTATATTTTGCTGCAACTCTGGGGGCCTTCAATGCTGCCTGCGGTGGTTGCTTTAGCGCTGCACAACGGTGGGATTATCGGGCACCTGATTGGCCGGCAAACCAATTCCATTAAACTCCGCGCAGACGCTGCAGAAGGTTTCAACCGTTATAGCTGGGAGCTGGTACCCCGCGTATATCGCTCATTTCTGGCGCTTCTGTTCTATCGCTGGGAAATCATCATGCGGGAGACAGCCATACTGGGGATTCTCGGCATCTACACGCTTGGCTTCTATGTAGACAGCGCTATTCAGAACATCCGGTTTGATCGTGCCATGGTGCTGATTCTGGTAACGGCTCTGCTCAACATTGGAATTGATACTCTTGGGCGTTATATTCGCCGCAAGCTCGCCTTGCAAACCATGCCGACCTGCTGAACGAGAAACCGTTGACACCAAGGCTAGGGGTGAACAAAAGTGCGATCCGGACACGGCTGCTTTCGAGCCAATGCGGCCCTTGGAGTGGTAGAGTTGCGGATGCCAAACCACCTACATCAACGGGAGTAAGAGCATGGAGATCGAACGCTTTATTGCTGACTGCATCACTGCCAACGAAGAGACTGATGCACAAGCCGCCGTCAACGAAGTACTTGCCCGAGCGGTCTCTACACCCGCAGCTGTGTTGGCCGCGCTAGGCGATCCAGGCAAGGCAGGACTAAATGTACTTCTAAGCTCCCCAACGCTGACGATATTTGCCGCCACGTGGACTCCGCAGATGAATCTCATGCCTCATAATCATCTGATGTGGGCTAACATCGGAATCTACACAGGCCGTGAGGACAACATTTTTTGGAAAAGGACGTCTGACGGAATCAAGGCATTCGGTGCAAATGCCTTGTTTGTAAAAGATACCGCAATGCTAACTGAAGACGCACTACATTCTGTTACCAATCCGTTGCAGCGTTTTACGGGTGGCATTCACATCTATGGCGGTGACTTCTTTGATACCCAGCGGAGCCAATGGAATTCAGAGACACTTGAAGAAGAGTCTTCTGATGGCACCAGGATTCGCGAGATTTTCCAACGTGAAAACGAAAGACTGGGCCTCCAGCGCTGCTGAGCTTAAGCGTTACGCGCAAAATACAGACGTTAGCAGCCCAGGTTTCTGACGTTGGTTATTGGGAGAATATTTCATGTCGAAGAAAGTAGTCATGTTTGAATACGAGAAAGAAACAAAAAACAGTGTTCGCTATAAGGAGGTCCCTGATGAAGGAACTGCTCCGATCGTGGGTACTTTGTATGTTCAGAAGTGGTTTGCTGGTAACAGCAAATCTATTGAGATAACGATAGACAAAAAAGACTAGCTGGCTCGCGATTATTCCTGCTGCAGGCGTTATACCTAGAGGGTCACCATGGATTGGCTAAATTTCATATTATCCGTCATTGAAGCAATCGCATGGCCAGTAGCGTTTGTTGCTGCGGTGGTATTTCTACGCCAGGAATGGGTTGACGTCATCCAAAGTCGCCACAAAGCTTCGTTTTACACGTTAACCCGTTTTTTTTGGGGTTTTGGTTTCAAACGGTAAGACACTCGTCATTTCAACAACATTGGGGTATCCAGTATGTTTTCCGGCCTGAGCGCATTTCCTTTGACCCCGATGAATGAACGCGGTTTGGACGAAGCGGCGTTTGTTCGATTGATTGGGCGGCTTGTCACCGCCAACGTCGACTCAATCGGCGTACTCGGCTCGACCGGGAACTATGCTTACCTGACCATGGCGGAGCGTGCGCGGGTGGTAAGACTTGCGGTGGAACACGCAGGAAATGTCCCAGTGGTGGTGGGTATTGGTGCGCTGCGTACGCGCGATGTGCTTGCCTTGGCTGAAGACGCAGAGGCTGCGGGTGTCTCTGGGGTACTGTTGGCACCAATGTCATATCAGAAGCTGCGCCCAGAGGAAGTTTTTGGGCTCTATGAAGCGGTAACGCATGCACTGTCGATACCGCTGTGTGTTTACGATAATCCCGGTACCACGCAGTTTGTGTTCAGTGACGAGCTTCATGGCCAGATAGCACAACTTCCGAACGTAGCATCCATCAAGATTCCGGGAGTGCCTGAGGATCCTGTTACGGCAAGATCGAGAGTGGAACGACTTCGTGCACAGATTCCTTCACACGTCACTGTGGGCGTCAGCGGCGATGGTTCTGCTGCAAACGGATTGAACGCCGGCTGTGATGCCTGGTATTCGGTGATCGGGGGCGTGTTTCCCTCCACCGCACTTGCGATTACTCGCGCAGCCCAGGCTGGGAATGCGAAGGAAGCGATACGCTTGTCGGAACGATTGCAGCCGCTGTGGGAGTTGTTCAGCGAGTTTGGAGGCAGTCTTCGCGTTGTTGCAGCTGCTGCAGAGTTGCTGGTGCTCGTTGAACACCCGTGTTTGCCGTTGCCGCTCAAGGCCTTGGATGGAGAAGGGCGCCGACGACTCGGGGAATTGATTGATGAACTGGATTTATCCTGACGGGGCTAACCCGCTGCGAAGCAGAGGGTTAGCCTTTCTTTAATCACTCAAAGAGGGAATTATTCAACGCGGGTTAAGGTAACGTCGATGTTGCCACGGGTCGCGTTTGAGTAGGGGCACACTTTGTGCGCTTCGTTGATCAGCTTTTCAGCCTGAGCATCGTCCATGCCCGGCAATGAAATTTTCAGCTCAACTTCGATACCAAAACCCCCCGGAATCTCACCGATGCCGACTTCGCCTTCGATTGAGGCTTCTTCCGGCATTGCCAGCTTGTCGCGGCCCGCGACGAACTTCATGGCACCAATAAAGCAGGCAGAGTAACCAGCAGCGAAGAGCTGCTCAGGGTTTGTTCCTTTGCCACCGGCACCGCCAAGTTCTTTCGGAGTGGTCAGCTCAACATCCAGAATACCGTCTGATGAGATGGCGCGACCGTCACGGCCACCCGTGGCTTCGGCGGATGCGCGATAAACGATTTTTGCAACAGACATAATGTTTGCTCCTTTCGACGAGCCGTTTTGATGGCTCCTCGTTTGCGTGATTAACGAGTGCGCAAATTGTAAGCGCTGTTCGATTACTAAGTTAGCGCACAAATAGATTGTGCGCAAGATAAATGGCGGAAGTGTAATAAGCGCGTGCCAGGTGAAGGAGCTCAGGTGGGTGTTTTCAGATTACTGCGCAGTTTGATCAGCTGCTGTTTCAGTTCCATAAGGTCGGCGACTGACTGACCACTGACATTCACAATGCAACCCGGTATATCCTTGGCTTGGTCCTGAAGAGCCCGGCCCTGTTCTGTGAGATGCAATTCAACCACGCGTTCATCGTCTTTCCGGCGTTGCCGGTTCAGCATACCGTCCGACTCGAGCCGCTTGAGCAGAGGCGTGAGCGAGCCGGGGTCTGTCAGCAATCGCTTGCTGATATGGCTCACGGTTATCCCGTCTTCCTCCCACAAAACCAGCATGGCCAGATACTGCGGATAGGTCAGATTTAGGGATTTTAGCAGTGGCTTATAGGCTTTGGTCATCATTAAAGACGTCGAGTAGAGGGCAAAACACAGCTGGTTATCGAGCAGAAGCTCGGAGTAGGAGTCGTTGTCAGGCATGAAAGATCCATTGTGTCGGCGGCGATAAAAGCCATCGCGCTAAGTATTTAACTCCGAGTGTACGGCGTTTTTTAGGGGTTTTTCCAGTGAACATGACTGGCAGCACTGAAAGAGCTCCCCTGCGTTTGGTTCCTTTCGCTAGGCTCCGGTGCGGTTTACCATTAGTGTCAATGACCTAAAGTTGCCAACGAGTTTTTTATGAAAGAGCTTCTAGAACAACATGATTTTATTGTCGCTGAGGCCGCCATCGTCGAAAGGCTCCGCCGCAACAAACTGATAGAGCTAGACGGCAGACTGATGCATGCCCCCCTGGTATTTACTGAAGAGGGTAGGGCTGCACTGACGAACCTGTATCAGGAATATTTAGGCATCGCGGAAGCCAATGACAGGCCTATCTTGCTTTGCACACCGACCTGGCGGGCAAATAAGGAGAGAGTGCAAGCCTCAAACCAGCGGCAGGACATTAATGTTGAGGCCGCCACGTTTCTAAAAGAACTGGTTGCCGAAGAACCTAGAAAAGTACCCGTTAAAGTTGGTGGCCTGATAGGCTGCAAGAACGATTGTTATTTGCCTGACGAAGGATTGTCACTGAGTGAAGCGAGCGAGTTTCATCAATGGCAGATCAATCAGCTAGCCAGTGCAGAAGTTGATTTTCTAATGGCAGTAACCTTGCCCTCTGTAGAGGAGGCGGCTGGAATTGCTTTAGCCATGGAAGCAACTGGATTACCTTACATTATCAGTTTCGTGATCGGCTCTGATGGTAAGGTTCTGGATGGAATGGACATCCAGAAAGCAATTGAATACGTGGATTCCAAGACTGTGAACCACCCGCTCGGCTATTTTATTAACTGTTCCTACCCGTCATTTTTGAACCCAAAGACTCTTTCTGAAAAAGTATTTGAGCGGCTGATCGGTATTCAGGCGAACGCGTCATCTCTTAGCCATGCGGAACTAGACGGTTCCACAGAGCTAAAATCTGAATCTGTTTCGGAGTGGGGTAGCCTTATGGTTCAGCTGAACCGGGATTTTGGACTAAAAGTACTAGGCGGTTGTTGTGGCACCAGTGGCAAACACCTCCGTTATCTAACAGAAAATATTGTTTAGCACGTAAAGCAATCGAGCAGCATGAAGATAATATTTTTTCATTAACAAATCGGATCACCAGATGCGTAATGCACGCTGCTGCCAAGGAGTAAATGATTTGCCTGAATTGAAGACTTTTGGCCTTTTTATCATCACTGCATTAGCGGAAATTCTTGGCTGTTATTTGCCATATCTTTGGCTTCGGGAAGGCAAAACAATCTGGCTTCTGGTACCCGGTGCTCTGAGTTTGGTCGCGTTTGTCTGGCTGCTGTCGTTACATCCAATGGCGGCGGGCAGGGTGTATGCAGCCTATGGTGGTGTTTATATTTTTATGGCGATTTTGTGGCTGTGGACAGTCAACGGAATTCGACCAACAACATGGGACGTAGTGGGCTCTGCGGTGGCACTTTTGGGCATGGCCATCATCATGTTTGCGCCTCGCACCACGTAACCCGTCAATTAAGTGGGTTATCTGCAACGTTTGGTTCCTGAAGGATGAGAGCTTACCAAGCGGGCGCACCGCTTCCTTCGCTTCAGCGTTAAGCCTCAGGATGGACAGATCCTATAAAAATCTTGCTGCCGGCAAATTTAGTCATTACTTTTGATATCTCTATTGTTTATTCCTTCTGTTTGGCCAGGGGGAATGCCATTCATATTCAGGATGATACATTCTATGTTAGGCGCTTTTGGCTTGGTAACCCCGGCAGAGATACTGTTCGGACGGGGGCACATAGCCCAATTAAACGATCGGGCGACAAAACTGGGTACGCGAGCATTAGTAGTGCATGGTAGAAATCCAGGCAGGCTCTCTGGTGTCTTTGCGTCATTAAAGACCGTCGATATCGTGCAAACGCTGTCCATTGAGAAAGAGCCAGATCTGCAAACACTGATGGAGGCTATTGATCACGGCAAGTTACTGGGAATAGACCTGGTCCTCGGTATCGGCGGTGGTTCTGTTATGGATGCCGCTAAAGTACTTGCGGCTATGCTGCCCAGTCAGACAGATTTGATCAGCCATCTGGAGGTCGTCGGAAGCGGGTTGCCACTGTCAGCCAAACGCCTGCCGTTGATTCTGGTTCCCACCACCTCTGGCACAGGTGCAGAAGTCACTCGAAACGCGGTTATTGATATTCCGGAAGCCCGGCGCAAGGTGAGTCTCAGGGATAACCAGTTACTCCCGGATCTTGCTTTGGTAGACCCTGCGCTTACCGACAACTGCCCCCGGCAAGTCAGCTTATACTCGGGGCTGGATGCTGTTACTCAGGTAATCGAGCCGTTTCTTTCGTCGCGCTCAAATCTGTTTACGGACATGTTGTGTCAGGAGGCTATCCCCAAGGGGCTCCAGGCTTTAAAGCAATTAATGGACAGGGAATCCGAAGAAGCGCGTGACTCGCTGGCTCAGGTGAGCCTTTTCGGTGGCCTTGCGCTTGCGAACTCGGGGCTGGGTGTTGTTCACGGCATTGCTGGCCCGTTAGGCGGACTATGCGGTGCGCCGCACGGCGCGATATGCGGCGCATTGTTACCAGCGGGCATAGCGGCTAACCGCGATAACGTAGTTGAAGTAGATCACATCGCTCGTATCGATCGGGTGATTGACTGGATTGCTGAAGTATTTGAGACCTCCAGAGGCCAAGCATTGCACCGTTTTCGGCAATGGATTATTCAGAATGGATTACCCGGTCTTGCGTCAATCGGAGTGACGGAGGAACACATTATTTCAGCCTCACAAGCAGCGGCCAGCTCGTCCTCCATGAAGGCCAATCTTGTGGTTTTGTCCACTGCGAGCATAGAAAACGTGATGCGCCATTCTCTATGATGACAACCCTGACATGCGGCCAAAAGAGACCTGATTGCGCCCTTGCAGCTTGGCCCGGTAGAGTTCCTCATCGGCCCTGGCAATAGCTTGGTCCAGGGTGACATGTTCAGCATGGCGGCTGGTGACACCGATGCTGATGGTGCATTGAATCAGCCTGCCGCGGTCATTGGTCACCAGCTGCTCAATATTGTGGCGGAAACGTTCGGCCACTTTGAGAGCCTCCGCCTCGCTCGTTTCCGGCAACAAAAGAGTGAATTCCTCACCCCCCCAGCGGGCCAGGAGGTCGCCGCGGCGCCGCGATCTATCAAGCTCGTCAGCAACTGCCTTCAAGACCTTGTCGCCGACGGCATGGCCATATTGATCATTGATGTTCTTGAAACGGTCAATATCGATCATTGCCACACAGACGTTTCTGTTCTTGCGCGTGACCAGGCTCCATAGTGATTCGGCGACAGGCAGAAAACCGCGCCGATTGTTCAGGCCGGTCAGCAGGTCAGTCTGTGCATTTTGTTCGGCTGCCGTTCGGGCCTCTTCGTTTTTACGAACCAGATCGGCCAGCGCCAACATCAACAGTATGGCATCCACTACCATGCCGATGTCCACGGCGTAGTACCCAAGCTGGGTATAAGGAATCATGCCGGTTACCGTTGAGGCCGTAATCGAAGCGCCAACAACGGAGGCTAATGTGCCCAGCATGAAATAGCGTGCGGACTGGTTGCCCGCCACCCAGCTCGACACGCCCATGTAGACCATCAATACACTGAACACCGGCACAACCAGGAATGCCAGGCGCAACGCCAGGCCCTGTTCGTCTAAGGCGAAACAGGCAGCAAAAAGCGCAAAATAAGCCACGCTGATTGTCTGGAGGGTTCTGTGGAACCGTGGTTGGCAGCGCTTGATGTTCAGAAAATTCGTCGCAAACGCCAAACCGGAACTGGCAAAACACAGCATCAGCAGGGGTGGCGCCCATTGTTGCCAGTCCACCGCCTCGGGCCAGAGCAGGGCCATTCCGATACCGTTGTAGGATGCCGTCGTGGCCACAAAGCTGCCGGTGTAGAGCGAGTAGAGCAGATAACGCCGCTGCCGAAGGCCGGCGAACAGCATCAGGCTGCAGGCTGAAAGTGCAAACATGACGCCGTAGACGAAGCTGTAGAACGCCGTTTCTGACTGCTCTCGACTGTGGCTGGCCGCAATACTGGAAAAATACAGTGGCACCACCATTGGGTCTGCTGTCTCAATCCGCAGCAACAGGCGTGTCTCGCCGGGCGGAAACGGATAGTCGGCACTGGGTATGCGTTTGGCGAGGGAGCGCTCATTCAGCGGAATACGATCACCACCGATAAAGTGCTGTGGCAGCCGGCCTTCTGTGATGAAAAAGAAGTCGACGTGCTCCAACCAGCCTGTTCTGACGGACACGCGGCGGAAAATGGTGTCATCGGTCGGATTGAGAACATTCGCCACCAGCCAGATTGCACCGGAATTGATGCCTCTGGTTAACACGCTGGACTCAGGGTACTTCAGAACAGTGGGATTCCCGCGAATCAGGGACTGAACCTCGTCAACGGAGAGCGCCTCTTCTTGTTCAGCGAGAAATGCCATCTGACCGACCACTGCGTCCTGGTATACGGTCCGAACGTCAATGACAGGCACTGCTCCGTCATCGGCATCGGATTCAGCCCGCGCGCACGTTGTCAGGTTCACAATAATCAGAAGAAAAATGAGGGGCCAATGCGATCGCACTTAACTGTTTATCCGTTAATGTCATTTTCGTAGAATATAATTAAATCGCCAACATATCATATCTGGCGTCATTGTTCTGCACGAGCGCGTCGCAGAAGGTGAAGGCCCTGTGCGATTTATCAGGTCAGACACGTGTCGGTTCTGATCGCAGGGGAGCATGCGCATTTCGAGCCCATGGTGCAGACGTCGCAGGAGATTGTCGGAATGATGGAAAAGAAGGTTAATGGCTGCTCGCCCGCTCTTCCTGCAGCTTGGCCCGAACGTTTATCAACACGTTGCCGTGCCAGGCTGAAAATCTATTCTTCGTCGCTGAAAGCCGACCGGTGGAACTCTGCGGCTTCTCCAGCTTCCTTGACGCCTGCTTCCCAGAGTTTGGGTACGTCGCCACCCGTTAGCACCTCAAGCACAGCGTGAACACCTTTGGCCAGCGAGGAAAGGTTGTATCCACCCTCCAGAACGAACGCGAGCTTGCCCTCGCAGTGTGTGTCAGCAATGTCCTGAACGATTCTGGTCAACACTTTAAAACCGTCATAGGTGAGGTTCATCGCCATATCGTTGTGGTGGGGGTCAAACCCTGCCGAGACCAGTACCAGGTCCGGTTTAAAGTGCTCTGCGGCGGGCACCAGTATGTCTCGGAAGACCTTCTCGTAGGCAATGTCGCCGGTGGTTTCTGGAAGTGGGACGTTGATGGTGTAGCCTTCACCTAAGCCAACACCCACTTCTTCAATCAGACCAGATCCGGGATAAAACGGTGCGGCGCAATGGGTGTCAAAGAACAGCACATCCGGGTCTGCCCAGAAAATATCCTGGGTGCCATTGCCGTGGTGCACATCCCAGTCAATGATCAGAACACGTTCACAGCCCAGCTTTGCCTGGGCATGGGCGGCCGCTACGGCAACGTTGTTCAGTAGGCAGAAGCCCCGTGCACGCACGGGCTCGGCGTGATGTCCTGGCGGGCGCACAAGGGCGAAGGCGCTTTGTGCCTCACCCTTGCAAACGCTTTCCACGGCAGCAATGGCGTTGCCGGCTGCCGCGGTGGCCGCTTTGATACTGTCGGGGGAAACCGCCGTGGTGTCTCTGTCAAGCCAGGCGCGTTTGCCATCCAGTGAAAAGAGATGGTCCAGATAGGACGTGATGTGCACGCGTGCCAGTTGATCGTAGGTGGCAGCGGGCGCTCCTGACTGGAAATGAACGCCGGGTATGGGGTTTTTATCCAGATGCGCTTTGATCGCCGCCAACCGCCCCGGATGTTCAGGATAGCTCCATTTAAAATCCAGTCCCTGGAGAATAGTCCTGACTCGTTTTTCTACCCGGCTAGGAATGAACGGCAGATCCACCTCGGGATTATGCCCCAGCATTATCTCATCATAAAACACATTGACACTGCGATCGCCGATCACAAGACACTCTCCTTCTTGAGCTCTTTCGGTTGCTTGCCGTAGCTAACGTTTCGAAACAGTTTCGAAACGATTTCGACAGGCTCCTCATGGTTGCTGTGACGCAAGGGCTTCCTTCACAGTTGAGGTGAAGGCCGCGGCGCGAATACCGGTGGTTTTAAAGCCTAATTTGGTCCACGCTGCTTTAGCCTCTTTATTAGATTTAGCGTATTCGAGGACCAGCTCATGTACATTGTGGCTTTCCGCAAACCCAACCAGCTCTCGTAGCAGGGCCTTGAAAACACCAAGGTTCCGAAACTCGGGCGCCACCCACACATCGTCAATTATTCCTGATCTAAAAACCAACGCTTCCGCTTGTTCCCAAATTCCTTGACTGTGCCACACATAGATATAGCCCATTCCGATGAGGCCGGCATCCGGGTTCTCGGCCACAGCCAGTAATTTATTATCATCTCCCAATGAAGAGCGCAGCACATTCAATAGCCGGTTATGCTCAATTTGCCTGAGATTCTGCGGCGGTGATCCAGAAACATGCAGCGCAAGTTTAGCGAGGAACTCCACGAGTACCGGAAGGTCCTCTTCGCGTGCTTCCCGAAGCACAAAGGTCGCTTTACCGGCTTTTTTTCTGGCCATGAAAGACTCCTGGAACTGAATGACGCAGAACAGACTCCACTGAAGATCAATCGGAGCTGTATCTCCCGTTTACTTTAGCCTAACAATTCACAGCTCTCCTGCTTCATTTCAATTTCCCGACTATTAATTGCCGTATTGCGCATGCTCTGCGCCAGAAGCTGGCAGTCGGGCTTCGGCTATCCGGTTTTCTGTACCTTCGAGTGGCTACAGCAGCGTGAGAAAATTCCGGTTGAACGTCAAGCCCGGGTAACGTTCGGACACAGTCACAGAACTGTGTCAGTGGATGAAACTCTGCTTGCCAAGGGAACGTATGTATTACAGTTATATGAAATTTATAAAGATTCACCTAAATTTAGCATATTTTATTATTCACTTTAATTTTGAATTTATTAAATATTATTTATTTTGTTAGTATTATCTAAGATTTACATTAATACTAATAGATAGTTGTTTTTTACTGCCATATACGGTGTGATTTAGTGCGAGAGTTATAATTATGGGTACTAATATAGACGTGCTAACAAGAAATAATGTTACCGTTTTAGGTGAAGGCAATATAACGGTGCTGTTAGCAAATGGATTTGGATGTGACCAAAATATGTGGCGATTTTTATTGCCGCATATTAACGGCGACTATAAGATTATTTTGTTTGATTATGTGGGGTCGGGGAAATCTGACGTATCGCAGTTTCAGCCACAGAAATATAATACATTAGATGGGTACGCCGAAGATATTCTAGACGTGTGCAATGCATTATCACTTAATAATGTGAATTTAGTTGGTCACTCTGTCAGTAGTATTATTGGTTTGTTGGCCGCTATAAAAAACCAGAGTATTTTTCCAAGCTGGTTATGGTGTGCCCAACGCCTTGCTTTTTGAACTTTCCTCCTAAATATTTTGGTGGTTTTGATGAGGCAGATCTGCATGAATTGTTAGGCTTAATGGATAAAAATTACATTGGCTGGGCCGAGTATCTAGCACCCTTAGTGATGGGCGTTAATAACTCGGAAATGCTGACCGATGAACTTTCAAGCAGTTTTTGTTCTACTGACCCTCTCATTGCTAAAAGCTTTGCTAAGGCGACATTCTTTTCTGACCACAGAGAAAATTTAAGTCAAGTTATACATCCAACATTAATATTCCAAAGTGATGATGACGCCTTAGCCGCTAAGTCAGTTGGTGAATACATGCAGAATGAAATACAAAATGCATCAATAGAAATCATTAAAGCGGAAGGGCACTGTTTACATATGACGCACCCTGAAAAAATCGCACCTCTATTAATAAAATACCTAAATGAAAAATAACTTGGCTAATATTGATAATGAATTTATGTTGGATAATTTACCTTGCGGCGCGCTGGTCACGAGCGCTGAGCATGTCATTCTTGATGCGAATGATTATTTTTTTAATGAGTTTTGTTGGGATAAAAGCTTTCTTGTTGGCCGTAATGTAGAAAGCATTTTAACGAAAGCCTCTAAAGTTTTTTATCAAAGTTATTTTATTCCCACATTATTGCATGAAAAATATTGTGGAGAAATGCAGTTGATTATTGTAAATAGAAATGGAATACGTATTCCTATTACCGTTAATGCAAAGATAGGTGTGAATGGAAATGTCTATTGGGCTTTTTTTGATGCAAGCGATAGAGACAAGCTGTATGAAGAGCTTATTCAAGCTCGTGAAAAATTGGAATTGCAAGCCCTCGAGTTGAAGGAGTTGGCGTCCATCGATGAGTTAACAGGCCTTTTAAATAGGCGGGAAGTTAAATCTCGATCAATACCTGTTTTGTCTCAGTTTTCCAGAACGAAAAATTCCTTGTCGATTCTTATGATCGATATAGATTTTTTCAAGCGAATTAATGATAGGCATGGCCATTCAGAAGGAGACAAGGTATTAAGAGATTTTGGTCGGTTGTTAACAGAATGTGGCAGGGAAAGCGATTTAATTTCTCGATTTGGCGGGGAAGAGTTTTTGATTTTATTGCCGGACACTAACTTAGAACAAACGATGATTTTTTCGAAAAGACTGCACGGTCTAGCGAATAAGATATTAATTGACGAAGAAGCGTTAACCGTAAGTATTGGGGTTAGTTTATTTGATGGTGAAATGTCTTTCGAAGAGATGGTAGGTAAAGCTGATATCGCGTTATATAAAGCGAAAGACTTGGGTAGGAATAGAACTGAAGTATTCTCCCTAATCTAGCCGCCCGGAAACACTGACTTTTTATTCAACTTATCTTTCATCTCCCGATTATTAGGCGTACGTTGTATATATGGTGTCTATCGGCTGGAAAACCGGCTCAGACACGCCGAGCTCACCCCAGGTGGGTAAACGGAGAAAGCTATGCCAGGGGTAAACGACACGCACAAAGTTGAAGCGCTGGGCTCGCAGGGAATTTACAGAAGTATCGCTAACCAGATCAGCTGGGTGATCATCGGCATCAGCGTTTTTGTGTTTCTGTCATGGGTCTTTGATATCGAAGCCGGAAAGCGAGTGCTGCCCGCCTTACAGTCAATGAAGTTCAACACGGCAGTCTGCTTCATCGCTTGTGGCGTCATTCTGAGGCGTAAGTTATGCGCTAAGGCGCCCGGCCGCGATCCGGTCGCGGCGTTTTTGATTGTTTTTATACTTCTGGTATCAGGCCTCACGATTTTCGAATATGCGTCAGGTTGGTCGCTTGGCATCGATAATCTTGTGTTTTTGGACACGGCAACCGCGGCAGAGAACGGGCCCGGGCGGATGTCGGGAGCCACGGCGCTGTGTTTCAGCTTGATCGGTTTCGCGTGGCTGGCCAGTATGTCTCCGATACGCCACTCCACTGTGATGATGCAACTTCTCGCCTTGGCAATGACCATTATCAGCAGCGCAGCGCTGATCGGCTTTGTGTTTGGCGTGAAGGAGTTCAGGTTGCCTGTGTTCTCGACTATGGCCCTGCACACGGCCTTGCTGTTCGTGCTCTGTGGCTTGGGCACTCTGCTCGTGCAGCCCGGCGAAGGCCTCATGAGCTCGGCCACCAGTCGTTACATTGGTGGCCGTTCGCTGCGGCGCCTGCTGCCGTTCATTGCGGTGACTCCAATCCTTACGAGCTGGCTGAGCATGCAGGGCGTGTTGGCTGGCTACTATTCCGAGGCATTCGGCTTTGCACTGAGCAGTCTGTCCAGCATCCTGGTGCTGGGCTTTGTCAGCTGGCTTGGTGCCGACGCGCTCAACTGTGAGGAAGAACGCTTCCGCTCCACCATCGACGCTTCCCCTGTGGCCACAATTATGATCGATCAGAATGGCGTTATCCGGATGGCCAACCGGCTCGTACATTCAGTCTTTCGTTACCCGGATCATGGGTTGGTGGGGCTATCTGTTGAGCAATTGCTACCCGATCAGTTCCGTCAAAGCCATAAAGGTTATCGCCGTGAGTACATGCGCAACCCCGCGCAGCGAATCATAGGGGAAGGGCGCGAGCTGTTCGCTTTGCGCCAGGACGGCACCGAATTTCGTGCCGAAATCGCGCTGAACCCGGTTCAGACGGCTGATGGTCGCTATGTTATGGCAGCTGTTGTGGACATTACCGACCGTGTGGCGTCCGAGCAGAAAATGCTGCGCCTTAACCGCATGCACAAAGTGTTAAGCGGTATTAACACCCTCATTGTGCGCACCCAGACTCGCGATGCGCTCTTCGAGGCAGCGACACGCATCGCGGTGGAAGACGGCGAGCTGCCTGCCGCGTTAATAGTGCAGTACGACAGCAAACTGCAGCAGTGCAAAATTCTACACGCGCACGCCGCCGAAGAGCAGATTGAAGATCGGCTGTTGACGGGCTCCGAGGTGGACTCCATCCGCGAGTGCGTGCAGCAACATCGTGTTGTTGTGCGTAATGACTTGACCGGGCACCCTGACGACGACGCTGCAGGTCTCGCCAAGCTTGGTATACGTGCCTTGGCAGCGTTCCCGCTGACTTCAAATAACCATTCACCGGAAGTGGTCTTATTGCTGTGCGGGCGCGAGTCGTTTTTTTTCGACGAGCCGGAACTCAAGCTTTTACTGGAAGTGGCCGGCGATATCTCATTCGCGATTGCCAACCTGGATAAAAGCCAGAAGCTCGCGTATCTCGCGCATTTTGACAAAGTCACCGATCTGCCAAACCGCCGGCTGCTTACCGACCGGCTCCAGCAGGCCATGTTTCAGGCCGACAGCTATCAGGGCATTGTCAGTATTTTGTATATGGACATTGATCGCTTTAAGCAGGTCAACGACAGCTTTGGTCATGCCGGCGGCGACGAGGTGCTCCGACAGGTGGCTGAGCGGATTAGCGCATGCGTAGGCAAGGCCGATACGGTATCCCGCTGGGGTGGCGACGAATTCATTGTTCTACTTCCTGGCCAGAGCGCCGGTGATGCCGCCGGGATCGCCAACGCCATTAGTGGGGCGTTGCACCCGCTCATTGTTTTGGGTGGCAGTCGGGAATTGTTCGTCTCGTGCAGCATTGGCATCGCGGAGTATCCCCATCAAGGCAGAAACATGGATGCACTGATCAACAGTGCAAGAAGCGCGATGTCCGTGATTAAGGAACAAGGGGGCAATGATTACCAACATTTTGTATCGGGAGGCGACCAGAAATTCGATGACGGGTTGGAGCTGGAAACACCATTGAGACAGGCGCTGGGGCAGAGTCAGTTTCAGCTGTACTATCAGCCCCAGATTGATATTGTCTCCGGACGGGTTGTCGGGCTAGAGGCCCTCTTGCGCTGGCATCATCCTACGCAGGGCATGATTGCCCCGGACCGCTTCATTCCTTTGGCCGAAAAGACCGGATTAATCATACCCATCGGCGAATGGGTGCTGCGCGAGGCCTGTCGCCAAGTCGCCGCCCAGCAAGGGCTGAAAGTGGCGGTGAACCTGTCCGCCCGACAGTTCCATCAGCGAGATCTAGTGGCCATGACCCGTCGAATTCTGGATGAAACCGGTATGCCGCCGGCGAACCTGGAGCTGGAGATCACGGAAAGCGCTCTGATCTACGATGTTGAACTGGCCATCGCCACCATGGAGCAGTTGAACGAGCTGGGCGTGAGCGTTTCACTGGACGACTTTGGCACGGGCTATTCCAGCTTGAGTTACCTGAAGCGCTTCCCTATCGACATGCTCAAGATCGACAAATCTTTTATTGACGAAGTGACGACAGACCCCGGCAGCAACGTGATTGTTAAAACCATCATCGTTATGGCTCACAGTCTGGGGCTTAAGGTCATCGCCGAAGGCGTGGAAACCAAGGAGCAGCTTGCAATGCTGCGCGAACACGGTTGCGACCAGGCTCAGGGTTATCTCATTTCACGTCCGTTGCCCTGCCAGGAGGCTCTGGAAGTAGCGACCCAAACGTTCGTCGTCCCGACGTCATGATTGACGCCAGAACGGAGCATGAGACTTAGATATATGTCCAAGCCAATATTCTCGTGGTTTTATTGCCCTGCTTCATTTCTATTTCCCGTACGTCCGTGGCGCCAAGCTTAAGAATCAATTTTTTTGCTGGCTTTACATTGTCAATTTTCGAAACCAGGCTTGTAAACCAGCGGCATTGAGTTGAAAAAACCTGGCTTTCTTTTATGAATTTTTTAAGGAACAGTCGTTCGCCACCTTTACACCATAGCTCGGCTTCCAGGCCGCCAAAATTAAGAGTGGAAGACGGGGTTTTTTGTTCACCGCGGTTACGAGCAAGGTTGTTAATTTTACGTTGGCTGCCTGTTAGAGCTTCCTCTTGCGACCCATGAAACGGCGGGTTGCATACACTGACATCAAAGAATTCCCCGGTTTGAATGATTCCTTCAAAAATGTGATTTTTATCGTGTTGCGTGCGCAGTGTAAAACGGTCTTTTAGGGAGGGGTTATTAGCAATAATCGAAGTTACATTTTCAAGTGACTGATGGTTAATATCACTACCCACAGACCGCCAACCGTATATTTGGCATGCTAGTAGCGGGTATATCCCATTCGCACCCGTTCCTATATCAAGTAACGAAATGTTGGGCTGGGTGTTAGCCTGGTTTTTCGTAGGCTCGCCAACGCCAAGCAATTCGGCTACGTAATGGATGTAGTCGGCTCTGCCGGGAATGGGCGGACAAAGAGCGCCCTCTGGAATATCCCAATCAATTACCCTGTAATATTGCTTTAATAGCGCGGTATTCAGGGCTTTTACGGCCAGTGGGTCTGCGAATTCTATGGAAAGGTTGCCGTAAGCATTTTTACGCACATAGGGGGCGAGTGGCGGACAGCTTTTTACCAGCGATGGAAAATCATAGCCCTGCTTGTGCAGGTTTCTTGGGTGTAGACCTTTGCGATCAGGCTTGGCTTGGTTCTTTTCACGTCGGTAAAGTGTGCTCACAGTAATATATCCGAAGTTTAGAATTTAAAAGTGAAACGAAGCCACCATCGCGTGACCATCAATTGACATGTGTAACGTGACAAATTACACTCGCGTTCCGCGATCGAAACCTGGCAGGCAGGAGCAGCAAACGATTTCGATAAATGACCAGTGGCGTATGTGCTTTTCTTTTGACGATGGTAATACGTACAAGGTCATATGCAACAACCACTGGGAGAGATAATAACTGTGGCTATTCCTGACACTGGCAGTATGCAGCACAAGCCGACCCATCCTGGTGAAATGTTAAGAGAGGATTTCATCCCAGACTACGACCTAACGGTCGCTGGATTGGCTGAATCTTTGGGGGTATCTCGCCAGTCCGTCAATGAGCTGCTGCGGGAGCGCCGTGCGGTCAGCCCTGAAATGGCATTACGGCTTGCGCGTTTGTTTGGTAATTCTCCGGAGTTTTGGCTGAATGCGCAGCACGCTGTTGATTTGTGGACTGCAGCGTTATCGGTCAAGGAGGAAGTTGACCGAATCACACCGCTAGACGCTGCGTAAACAGTTCGTGTAGCGAGATTAGACATTGTAGAAATGGACAGATAAACCAACATTTAACCGAGAGAATACTATGAGCAAGAAACCCGCAAAAGATTCAGTAACAACGGCTTCAATTGAAGAGCAAACAGCGGCCTTTTTAAAGGCTGGTGGAGCGGTTCATTATGTCGTTAAAGGTAAAAGTGGGCAAATTGCTCCTGCAGGCCCGAAGCCGGTTGCTCCGAAGCCGGTTACTCCGAAGCCGGTTACTCCGAAGCCGGTTGCCCCGAAAGATGACTGATGTGTCCGTTGGTTGGCACTGAAGTTCTTGTCAAACTCATTAGAAAGCATTGCTTGTTTTGCTGCGCCTTGGGGTGGCTTTTGCGCTTTACCCCAAAGCACTGCTGTACAAAGAAACGCCTTTTATATCGCCGTTAAAGCTTAGCAAGTTTCTGGGCATTCAAACCATTCCCGTATTAGAAGTGGAGTCTATTGATGAAGCCAAAAGACATCGTGGCGCAGTTCGTTGCTGATATCCAAGCCCAGCGTTTTGATGAGGCAAAGGCCTTGCTGGTTACGGACGGATTTGAATATGTTGGACCAAACATGCGTTTCGTGAACCCGGATGACTTGATGGCCTACCAATTCGGGATGGTCGCCATTCAGAAAGCCCTGATTCTCCGTCAGCTCAGTGCCGATGAAGAACACGTATTCGCAATTCTGGATTACCGGACCAATTTTGAACCGATTGGCGATGTACGGCTGGCAGTCTGGTTTAGTGTTCTAGGCGACAAAATCCAAAAGGTCGAAGCTTTCTATAATGCGGCCGTCGTTGAAAACATGTTGGGGGGCAACCTCCCCCAATCGACGGTTAAGGCTGCTGCTGATAAAACCGCTGAATAGCTGTTAATAGCTGCTTTATATCGTTGTTATCAACGTCACGGTGGGTCACAAAGCGAATAGGCTCACCGGCGGTGATGAGAATCCCTTGGCTCGCCAGATAATCGCGCAGCGCCGCGGCTTTGCCCGAGCGGCAGCGGGCGTAAACGATGTTGGTCTGGGTGCGGCTTGGGTCAATTTCCAGTTCTGAAATGGCGGCAAGCCCGGTACTCAGGCATTGGGCGTTTTCATGGTCTTCTTGCAGTCGCAGTGGCCCTTGCTCCAGGGCGATTCGCCCGGCCGCTGCCAGTATGCCAGCCTGGCGCATGCCGCCGCCGAGCATTTTGCGCAGGCGTGTTGCTCGCTCGATAAAGGCTGTTGAACCTAATAACAGCGATCCCACTGGTGCGCTCAGTCCCTTCGACAGGCAAACGCTGACGGAATCGTAGTGCTTGGTTATGTCCGTTACATCACAGTTTGATTTTACCGCTGCGTTAAATACCCGGGCTCCGTCCAGGTGAAGCTGCAACCGGTGGTCATCACAAAAGGCGCGAGCCTGGCGCTGGTAGTCCAGTGAAAGCACTTTGCCGCCGATGGTGTTTTCCAGCGATAGCATGCGCGTTATGGCGAAATGAAAGTCACCGGGTTTTATCGCTGCGCGTGCCTTGTCGAGGTTAATGCTGCCGTCTGGCTCATTCTCGATGGGCTGAGGTTGCACACTTCCAAGTACGGCGGCGCCACCGCCTTCGTAGCGATAGTTGTGCGCTGACTGGCCGCACAGGTATTCGTCGCCGCGACCGCAGTGGCTCATGATGGCCAACAGATTGGCCTGGGTGCCGCTGGCCGTAAACAGGGCAGATTCGAAGCCCAGCCGCTCGGTTGCATAGGCTTGTAGGCTGTTCACGGTTGGGTCTTCACCGTAAACATCGTCGCCAACCTCCGCGTAGGCCATGGCCTCGCGCATTTCCCGGGTAGGCCGGGTAACGGTGTCACTGCGGAAATCAATCATGGTGGCGCTCTTTTGCATCATCGCTAATGTGTGAAATAGGTCGTGGCATCCTACAGCGAAAGGCAGGAGGCGATTCAACCTTCGTGGCGGCTGAAGTCTATGGGGTCCAGCCGATAAAAACCGCGCAGTGCGTCGTAAACGTCCGGTTGTTCGGCTTTTAAATGTTTTGGCTGCTGAAAAAAAGCCTCTGTAAGCACCGCAAAAAACTCGGCAGGCTTGGTGGCGCCGTAGGGGTCAAGCCAGCTTTTCTGATGGTGCTGCAAGCTGGATCGCAAGTTCTCATACGCTTTGGTCATGGTTTGTTGCCACACTTGGGCTTGCTCGCCGCTTAGCGGCGGAGCGCCGTCTGCAGTGCCGTCCAGGTAGTCCAGTTGGTGGGCGAACTCATGAAGAATAACGTTGTGCGGGCCGTCTGAATTCATCGCGCCTTCTTCGCATTCAGACCACGCCAACACCACTTGCCCCCGGTTAGATGCTTCGCCCGCACGAACCTGATCACTAACACTCACCACGATGCCATCGCTCTGTGCCGTTTGTACGCGATACACATCCGGGTACACCAGAATGCTGCGAACATCGTCATAAGAGGCATAGGGGCGGGCCAGAATAAGCAGGCAGGCGTGGCCTGCAATGGTTATTTTTACCCGCTCGTCCACATCAAAGCCGGCGCAGCCGTAGAATGTCTTTTCGGAAAGAAAAAGCTGAACGTATTCTTCCAGCTGCTTTTTCAGGGGCGGGGGAAGTTTTTGATAGAGTGGCATATGGGCCCGCAGCAACGTGCGCCAGGCTTTTGGAAAAGGCTGTTGCAGTTCACGCTGTCGCCGCCAGTTGCGGTAGAAAAACAGGTAAAATATCGCGAAAGCGATGAGCGCCAGAGCAAACACGGCGAATACAAGTGGCGAAGACAATGTGGCTGTGTCCTGTCTGGAGGGCGTTTTTGCCATCTTATCCTATTCATCTATGAGGTGTTGTTATGTCGAATAAACGAGTAGTGGTCATCACCGGTGCCAACCGCGGAATAGGCCTGGAGCTAGCCCGGCTTTTTGCTGCAAAGGGCTGTGAGGTAATTGGTGTGTGTCGTGAAACGTCGGCTGAGCTGGCAGAAGCGGCCGCAAAGGTTGTTGACGGTGTGGATGTGACAACCGACACCGGTGTGGAAAGACTGATGGCTGGCCTGCAGGGCGTTAAAATCGACGTACTGGTTAACAACGCGGGTCTGTTGCAGGACGAAGTACTGGGCAGCATCGATTTTGACTCCTTGCGCACCCAGATGGAGATCAATGCTTACGCACCGTTGCGAATCGCCGAAGCCCTGTTCCCGCAAATGCCTTCCGGTGGCAAGATCGCGAATATCACCAGCCGCATGGGGTCGATTGCGGATAACGACTCCGGCGGTCGCTACGGTTACCGTGCCTCCAAAGCCGCATTGAACGCGTTTGCGAAATCTCTGGCGACAGACTTGAAACCTCACGGTATCGCCGTCGCTCAGCTGCACCCGGGCTATGTGAAAACTCGCATGGTGAATTTCGGCGGGCTGATTACGCCAGAAGAGTCCGCGAAAGGATTGGTTGCGCTGATTGAAGGGCTGAATCTGGAGAATTCCGGAACCTTCTGGCACAGCAACGGCGAGCAGTTGCCCTGGTAAGTAGAGGTGAAGGGTAGAAGGAACGGCGTGGTAAAGTGTCGCGCTTGAATATAGAGTGTCGCGCCTGAATATTGCGGCGAATTCTTTGCCGGTGTGTTGACAATTTTTGAGGTTTTTATGGCCCGTTTTGAACTGCTGGGTACCGCCACCATTCCGGGCAAAGGCACGGAGCTGCGCCTGCTCCAGCGCAATGATGAGTTTTCGATCAAAATTGCCGGCAAGTCCGGTGAGCTGATGAACAGCCGCCTTCACGGCTCCGAAGATGCCTTGGCAACGCTCGCTTGCGAGCGGATTGCCGATCACCCCGCACCGCGCGTGCTAATCGGCGGTTTGGGCATGGGCTTTACGCTGGCCGCGGCCCTGGGCGCTTTGGGTGATAAGGCTGAAGTAATCGTGGCCGAGTTGGTGCCGGACGTAGTGGAATGGAATCGCGGGCCATTGGGCCTTGCGGCGGGTTATCCCTTGAATGATCCCAGAACCAAAGTGCACGTCGGCGACGTGGTGCAGCTGATCAAAGATTCGCCGGGCCATTATGACGCCATTTTGCTGGATATCGACAACGGTCCCGAAGGAATGACCCGTAAGGAAAATGATTGGTTGTACACCGCCGCCGGTATTGCTGCCGCCCAGGCCGCGCTGACGTCCGAAGGCATTCTGGCGTACTGGTCGGCAGGGCAGGACCCTACCTTTACCGAAAGGATCAAGCGTACCGGGCTTTCTGTTGAGCCGGTGACGGTGCGTGCCCATCGCCCCGGAAAGGGCGCGAAGCATGTCATCTGGCTGGCGTGGTAGCGCGTTTTGGTTATGAGCGTTCTTTATAAGTGCTCTGTGTGTGCATTCCCTATCAGTATTACGGCTTGAATTAAGGAACTCCGATTAATGTCCTGGATGGTCATGGTTACTCAGATTCTTCTGCCGGTGCTGCTGCTGTTTTGGCTTGCACGGTTTCCGGCGGCTGGCTTTCTAGCCTTTGGGCTTCAGGCGATTTCGGTTGGCGCGGTTATTCTAGGGATAGGGCTCGCGGCTTTATGGACGATGCCGCCTTTCTGGGTGCCGTATCTTTACGGCGTTGTGTTCCTGTCGACCATGGCTTGGCATCTTGTGCGAGGCCGCTCCCTGGGCAACGGATTCTGGCAAGCGTCAGCCGGGCCAACCACGCTGGTGCTGATGGCAGCGGGGCTGGGCGCAATTGGTGGCTATATGGGTTATCTGGCGTGGCTGGGCCGTGAACTCCCGTCGGTAGACACCGTGAACATCGCACCGCCCTTCGGCGCGGGCGACTATCTGGTGACGTATGGGGGCTCAGGCAGCCTAGTCAATATTCACCTGCATACACTGGACGAATCGGTAGAGCGATTCCGGCCCTGGCGGGGCCAGAGCCGCGCGCTCGACATTGTACGGATTACGCCGTTTGGCCGTCATGTAGAAGGCTGGCAACCCGCTGACCCAACTCGTTATGTCACCTTCGGTACACCGGTATTAGCACCCTGTAAGGGAGAAATCGCCAGAATTGTTGACCGTGTTCAGGACATGCAGGTTCCTGAATTGGACCCCGAGAATATAGCGGGCAATTACGTTGCTGTTGATTGCGGTGATTTCTTTGTGGTGTTGGCGCATTTGCGCCAGGGCAGCATTCAGGTACGGGCCGGAGACAGTCTGGAAATTGGTGACAAGCTTGGGGAGATGGGTAATTCTGGTAACAGTTCAGAGCCGCATTTGCACGTGCATGCCCAAAGAGGCCTGCCCGAAGAGGCTCCGCTAAGCGGAAAGCCTTTGGCTTTGACGATCAACGGAGACTTTTACATTCGAAACGACAGGATTAAGGTCTCGGGCCCCGGCGCCGCACAAGATTAATCCTCACGCACAACGAAAACCGACACGTTACTGTGTCTGACGATGTTTGCACCGTTCGAGTGGAGAATGTGCAATCGATCGCCGGTGCCAGGCGGGTGTGACGCCATGATGACCAGGTCTGCACCGGTGTCTTTGATGGCTTCCAGTAAACGGTCATCCAGTTCCACGGCGGTATCTGCCGTCGAGATCACTTTGCTGTCGGTAGCGACGCCGTGTAACTTTCCCTGCTCTTGGGCAAAAGTGTTGAGATTTTTGGCCAGTTCTTCCGGATTGTGTGCGGCGGCGGAAGGGGCCGTGTTGGTGACCGCGATGTAGCAGAGTGCGGCGTTATAGTGCTTGGCGATGTCGATTGCCGTGTTGAGCGCCTTCGACATTTGCGCCGTACGTGACAGGTCGACGGGCACGAGAATTTTGCGATACATAGTGTTTCTCCTTATCCCAATTCAAGCGTGGAGCCATTTCCTTCCACAATCAAAAGCGTGGCAGTAATTCCCGGATATTGCCACGTATGAAGGCTTAAAAGGCGGAATATGGCGCCTTTCTATCTTCCACGCCAGACTTCAAGGGTACACAAAAAGTGAGGTGTTTCTATGGATCTCCAGAGAGCGTTTGGTGGTGGGCGCTAATGACTCACCTGAAGCAGGCAGTTTGGGTGATGATTGTGGCAATTCTCGGAGTTGGCAACGTTATGGCGACCGAAGAAGCTGAATACACGCTTGTACTCAAAGATCAGGATTTTGAGGTGCGCGATTACGAGCCACACATCCTGGCCGAAACCGTCGTAGACGGAAAGTTTTCTAACGCCGGTAATAAGGCATTCGGCCGGTTGTTCAAATACATCTCCGGCGATAACACGTCCCAGCAGAAAATTGAAATGACCTCACCGGTGGCGCAGAAAGCCGAAAGCGAAAAGATTGATATGACCTCGCCGGTCGGTCAGCAGAGGGTAAACGACAACTGGGTAGTAAGTTTCATGATGCCCGCGTCTTATACAATGGAGACGCTGCCGCAGCCCAAAGATCCCAAAATAACTCTACGGCAGGTTCCCATCCAGCGCATGGCGGTGGTGCGCTACTCAGGCACCTGGAGTGAAAAAGGTTACCGGAACCATAGAGACAAGTTGAACGCCTGGGCAAAGGAAAACGACTTCCGCGTGATTGGCAAGCCAGCTTGGGCGCGTTACAACCCGCCCTTTATGCCCTGGTTTTTGCGGCGCAATGAGGTTTTGATGCCGATCGCGATGCCGTCAGACAATCCGTAAACGCAACATTGCCTGCATCCAAACACTGCGGGAAAACGTAATGTTCTGGACACTTCTGTTTAGCTAGAGCACGCGCTATGGGCCCAGTCGACGAGTCACGAATTATTGAAATGGCGTGGGAAGACCGCACGCCATTTGAAGCCATCCAACAGCTGTACGGACTGTCAGAACCCGAGGTTATCCGGTTTATGCGCAAATCACTCAAGCCCGGCAGTTTCAGGTTGTGGCGAACGCGGGTGTCCGGTCGTGCAACAAAACACCTGAAGCTGCGCAGCCCAGACGTGGGGCGGGGTTATTGCCCGACGCAATACAAGCAACGCTGATTCCTTTCCACCTGCGCAGTCTAACCTTTCCACCTTCACAGCCTGACCCTTCAACCCTGCGTGCCTGGCTCTTCTAATCCTGCATTTTTGCCCCTCCAACGGTCGCACGCTGCTGCGCCAGTTGATGTCTTTACGCCAAGTCATAAGCTGACGCTTTCGCAAGACGCCGTCAGCGTTTTTTCTTACAGCCCCCTCTATGCCTGATCCATTTGTTCCTTGACAGTTATCTAAATTCGCCATATAACATCCATATGGATTCTATTTGGAATCCATATGGAGTTTTAAAGGATTCGGTCAGTGCTAGTCAACAAGGAAAAGCGATGAGCGTGCATGAGATAAGACGCAAAACAGGCGACACCACCGAAAAGCTCACTATCAACCTTGGTGTGGTAGACCTGGGGCAGGTTGATCTGCTGGTACAAGAAGGGTTTTATTCTAATCGCAGCGATCTGATCCGCACGGCGATTCGCAACCAGTTAGCAATCCATGCAGAAGTGGTCAAGGAAACGGTTGCTCGCAAGACATATGTGCTGGGTTTGCAGTATTACAGCCGTCGTGATCTTGAGGCACTACAGGCGAAGGGAGAGGTATTACAAATTCAAGTGCTAGGGCTGGCGAATATTGCCGAGGATGTTTCTCCCGAACTTGCCTTGGCAACGATTGAATCCATCGCCGTTCTAGGCGCTCTGCAGGCCAGCAAGGCGGTCAAGGCCGCCCTGGCGGACAGAATCTATTAATGGCGTATTCATTCACGCCGAGGAGCCTTTTAATGAATCTTCCAACCAATGAAACGCTTGCGGCCAGCTTGCAAGAGGCCACGCGATTGACCCATGCGGGCCGATTGCAGGAAGCGACCGCAATGATACAGCGGGCGCTGAACGGCACGCCAGACCAGGCTCAAACCTCAGCCCCACGACAGCCCTTTACTGCTCATCGTAATGTCAATGGCTTGGGCGATCTTCTGTGCGGTAAACTATCGGGTTTGCCCGGGTTGAAAACAGGTCTGAACACAGGTTTGGCATCTTCCGTCGAAGCGCCACCCGAAGGTGCAACGTTTAACAGTGGCACTTTTACGAATCAATCGGGCAGCCGCGACTACAAACTGTACGTTCCCAGTGGTTATCACGGCCAGTCCCTGCCGCTGGTGGTTATGCTGCACGGATGTACCCAGAATCCGGATGATTTTGCGGCTGGTACGGGTATGAACACGCTGGCGGAATCGCAGTTGTGTCTGGTGCTCTATCCCGCTCAAACGGCTTCTGCCAACCAATCCAAGTGTTGGAACTGGTTCAAACCAAGCGATCAACAACGCGAGAACGGCGAACCGGCAATCCTTGCCGGTATGACGCGGCAGATTGTCGATGAGTATAAGTTGGACGAGCAACGGGTTTATGTGGCCGGATTGTCCGCCGGCGGTGCCATGGCAACCACCCTTGCAATGACCCACCCGGACTTGTACGCAGCGGTGGGGGTGCATTCTGGCCTGCCCCACGGTGCCGCACACAGTATAGCTTCAGCACTTGCGGCCATGCGAGGTGATGCTGCGCCTCTTGCAAGCCGTAATAACAAGAGGGCGGGTGCTGGCGCAACGTCGTCAATGGATCAGAAAATTCCCGCCATCATATTCCACGGTGACCGCGATACCACGGTACACCCCGGCAATGGCGACCGCGTTGCGGCCCAGTATTCTGGCTCTATCGGCTCAGGCAGCGGACCGAAAAACGCGATTGACACCAAAAGTGAACAAGGGAAGGTGCCCAACGGCCATGCCTATACCCGCACGACTCATCATGATGCCAACGGCAAGGCTATTGTTGAACAGTGGTCGATTCACGGCGCCGGCCACGCCTGGGCCGGTGGTGCGCCTCAAGGCTCGTATACCGACCCAAAAGGTCCGGATGCGACTGGGGAAATGCTGCGCTTTTTCCTGACGCATTCAAAAGTCGAGCAGCGGTAGACGTCACGTTAAGGGCAATCGTAAGCCGGCTATTAGCGGCTGCAGATTACCCTTCCAGCTTCCGCACCCGCTGCGCCAAGATGGAAAAATCGAAGCGCTTTCCTTTTGGCAGTAGCAGCAACAATAACGACACCGCAATCGGTACAAAGGTTGCCAGCAGGAAAGATTCCAGCAAATAGGTGAGCGGCGCCCCTGGTGCGGGAAACAGCATCAACCCGGTAGCCAGGCCGGAAAACGTGCTAATCGCGGCGTTGTAGCTTTGGTAACGGGCGTTGTAGAAGCCGAAAAATACCGGGAAAGCGGCGGCGCAGCACAGCAGATCGGCCAGTAAAAACAGGTAAAGCACGCTGTAACCTTGGGCCGCCACAAACAGCACCGGCACCGACAACAACACAATCAGCCAGCGGGACAGCGACAGCAGGCTATGGTTGCTCAACGTTGGCAGCAGCCGGCGCAGGTCTATAACCATGATGCTGGTCAGCCCGCTGATGGTGGAGTCGGCACTGCTCATAATCAGCGCCAGCCCGAAGGGTAACAGGCCAATCGCAAACCACACGGGCACATCCGCCAACAGCACGCTGAACAGCGCCACCGAGCCGTCACCCGGCAAGTCCAAACCGACAAACGCCAGCCCGAACAAACCCATGATAAAAATGATCGGGAAGCTCAACAGACCGCTGATGATAAAACCGTTGCGGATAACCTTGTTATCGCGGGCGGCGAAAATACGCTGCCAGGTGCCCTGGTAAAATAACCCGGTCAGCACCACTGCCAGAAAAAAGGTCAGGCCGGATTTCAAACCGTTGATGTCCAGCGGGTTCAGCAGGTGCGGTGCTTTTTCCTGCAAGCCTTGCAGCGCTGGAGCCAAGCCACCGGTGGCTTTCCAGCCAAAACCGATTAACAGCGCCAGAAATGGCAATATCACCAGCATTTGTACCCGGTCGGTAAAAATGGTGACCCGCAGGCCGCCATACAGGGTGTACAACAGGGTGGCGCCCATGACGATGCTGGCGGTTAGCCATAAGGGCACTGGTGCTAGTAAAGACACCATTTTGGCAATGGCAGTCAGGCCCGCAGTCAGGCTGATAAACAGATAAAAAACCATGATCACCAGCACGAAGCCGTACATAACACGACCATAGCGGCCGAGCACAAATTCGGTGAGGGTGTGGCCTTCAGGCATTAATGTTCGAATGCGTTTGCCCAAGGGAATCATGATCAAGCGCGGTGCCAGGGCACCCAGTGCATAACCGGTAACGGCACCAATACCGCCCCAGGTGGCGGCCTGGGCCGGGCCAAACAGAATCCAGGTGCCCATGGTGGTCGCCAGTAGTGTCAGCAGGGTAGCTGAGCTGCTTTGGCTGTTGCGGGCCACCAGAAAATCATCCAGCTTGTCTTGCTTGTGGCGGGCGTAAATCAGGCCGGGTATGGCAAAAAGTGCGGCGAATAAAACCAGCCACACAAGGGCCGTAGAGGTGCTTAGCATCGGTGAGTCTTCCTTGCCGTGGCAGACGGTAGCGTATCGCCAAAGGTGGCGAACGACCGGGACAACCGGGACGAGCCGCTGGGAAAGAAAGAAGCGCACAGGCAAGCATAAAGCAGGCGTTTTCCTTCCCTTCGCCGGCATTACCCGGATCAGGTTCGAAGGGTTACCGCACAACGTGCGGAGTCTCAGCCATCGCAATGGCGCCCCCAGGAATGGCAATAGAGTAGGAAGTCTGTTCGTACTTGTCAATTGCAGCTATTAACGGCGGTTTAGCCTGCATATTCGCGCAGCCGTTGTGCTATGGTTTTGGCTCGACACGGGGTGTCCTGCTTTGCAGGGCTGAGAGCACACCCGTTGAACCTGATCCAGTTCACACTGGCGAAGGGATGTCAGAAGGTGCGCCCGCACCAAATCTGTCCATTCATACCTTCGCCTCAGCCATGAGGTGTCTATGCACAAATCCGTACGTCTTGATCAACAGCTGGTTTTGATAACCGGTGCTGCACGCGGTTTGGGGGAACACCTGGTGCGCGCGTTTTTGCGCGAAGGCGCCAGCGTTGTTATCAACTATCGCAACAGCGCCGAAGCGGCGCACAAACTGGCCGCTGAAGAACCGGTACGGGCGCTTGCGGTGCAGGCTGACGTGACAGACCGCGCCGCTGTGCAGGCGATGTTTGCTCAGGCCCGGCAACATTTTGGGTTTCCGGTGACCACGGTAATCAATAATGCCTTACCGGATTTCTCATTCAACGGCGACGCCCGCCCGAACGCAGATCAGCTGACCTGGGAGAATCTGAACCAGCAGTTTGCCGGCGTCGTGGGTGGTGCGTTAAACACCACCCAAGCGGCGCTGGCCGGTATGCGCGAACAGGGTTTTGGTCGCATTGTGAATGTGGGAACCAACCTGTTCCAGAACCCGGTGGTGCCGTATCACGATTACACCGCCGGCAAAGCAGCTTTGCTGTCGCTCACCCGCACCCTGTCCCAGGATTTGGGACCGGACAACATCACCGTCAATATGGTGTCGGGCGGCCTGCTTCGCACCACCGACGCATCTGCTGCCACACCCGAGGCGGTGTTTGATTTCATCGCCGCTAGCACACCGTTGCGGCGGGTGACTACGCCGGCAGAGTTTGCCGATGCCACTTTGTTTTTTGCGTCACCCTGGTCGCGCTCGGTCACCGGGCAGAACCTGGTGGTAGACGGCGGGTTGGTGAAAAACTGATGACGGCCTCCGATTCACATCAACGGATGATGCACATCAACCTGTTTCTGATGGGTTGTGGCCATCATCGAGCCGCCTGGCGCCACCCGCAGTCGGCGGTGGAGCAGTTGGGAGATATTCGCTATTACGAGCGCCTGGCGCAAACCGCCGAACGTGGAAAACTGGACGCCGTATTTTTCGCCGACAGCAATTCGGCGGGCAATGTGTCGGATGGCAGCTGGTTTTACCTGGAGCCGCTAACGGCCATGGCCGCCATGAGCCGGGCTACGGAAAAGATCGGATTTATCAGCACCGTATCCAGCACGTTCTACACACCGTTTCACGCCGCGCGTCTTGTCGCATCGCTGGATCATATCTCCGGCGGCCGCATTGGCTGGAACGTGGTTACTTCGATGTTTGATGCAGAAGCTCGCAACCACGGTTATGAAACTATGCCCGGCCACGCCGAGCGCTACCGGCGCGCCGACGAGTTTGTGCAGGCAGTATTGGGACTATGGGATTCCTGGGCTGATGACGCTTTACAGTTTGATCGCCAGGGCCATTACGCCGACCCAGCCAAGGTGCGTCCGATTAACCACCAGGGGGAATTTTTTCGAGTAGACGGACCTTTGAACGTACCGCGCCCGGTGCAGGGGCATCCGGTATTGTTTCAAGCCGGCGCGTCGGAGCCCGGGCGGGAGCTGGCGGCCAGATGCGCTGAGGCGATTTATGCCGTTGCCTACGATTTGCCGGCGGCGAAAAGCTATTACCGTGACATCAAACAGCGGGTGAAATCCGCGGGCCGCGAGGTTTATGTGCCGATTTTACCGGGCTTGGTCACTTATGTGGCACCCACCGAGGCACAAGCAAAGACCAAGCAGCGTGAGCTTGACGAGCTGTTACCCGCGGATGCGTCTTTGCGCCAGCTGGCAATGTTTATCGGCCAGGACTGTGCTGGCTGGGATTTGGACGCACCGGTGCCAGCACTTCCGCCATTGGAGGATTTTAGCGGGCCACAGGGCCGTTACAGCACCATTTTACGCATTATCGAAACCGAAAAACCGACTCTGCGCCAGCTGCTAGGCCGGCTGGCGGCGGGGGGTGGCCACTGCACCATGGTGGGCACGCCCGAGCAGATTGCGGACAAAATGGAGCACTGGTTCCGCAACGAAGGCGCCGACGGGTTTAACCTGATGCCGCCGTCATTGCCCGCTGGCATTGAAGACTTTATCGAGCAGGTCGTGCCGGTGTTGCAAAATCGTGGTCTGTTTCGTAGGGAATATCAGGGCAGCACTTTGCGCGAACATTTGGGGCTGGCCAGGCCAGCGCATCGCTGACACATTATTTTTACGCTCGCGATCAAATCACCTTACCAACACCTTCAACAGTCGCCGCCTACGCAAGCGGCAACCCTCACAAACAGGAACACAACATGACAGAACAATCCCTGGACAAACCACTGGTGATCGCAGGGCGGCACTTCACATCGCGCCTTATGGTGGGTACCGGCCGCTACAAAGACTACGATGAAACCGCGCGGGCACTTTACGAAAGCGGCACCGAGGTCGTAACGTTTGCCGTGCGCCGCACCAGCATTGGCCAGAATCCCGACGAGCCTAACCTGCTGGATTTCCTGCCGCCAAACCGCTACACCCTGCTGCCGAATACCGCTGGCTGTTTTGATGCCCGCTCTGCGGTGCGCACCTGCAAGCTGGCCCGCGAACTACTAGATGGCCATAATCTGGTCAAACTGGAAGTGCTGGGCGATGAAACCACCCTCTACCCGAATGTGGTGGAAACCCTAAAAGCCGCCGAAGAGCTGATTCGTGATGGCTTCGATGTAATGGTGTACACCAGCGACGATCCCATTGTGGCGTTGGAGCTGGAAAAAATCGGCTGCTGCGCGATTATGCCCCTGGGTTCGCTGATTGGCTCCGGCCTTGGTATTCAAAACCCCCACAATATTCGCCTGATCGTCGAACGCGCGAACGTGCCCGTGTTGGTGGATGCCGGTATTGGTGCCGCTCACGAGGCTGCTATGGCGATGGAACTGGGGTGCGATGCGGTATTGATGAACTCGGCCATTGCCCATTCGCCAGACCCTATTGCAATGGCCCGTGCCATGCGATTGGCGGTTCAAGCCGGGCGTGAAGCCTTTCTGGCCGGGCGCATGCCCCGTCGCCAATTGGCAGATCCGTCATCACCGCTGGCCGGGCGCATCGCCAGCGCCTGACGTCTCGATTTTCAAGTGTAGAGTTGCCTTTTGCCAGGCTCCGTTTTATTCGCGGAGCCTGGCTTTTTAATGTCTGCTGCGTTAGTCCTGATTTTCCAGATGGACGGCTTGGCCTCCGCGACCTAGCGAACGGGCGCCGCCTTCGGCCTCCATTTGCACGCTGATGCGCGGTGCGGCCAGGTCCAGATACAGGTCTTCCATCCGCCGCTTCAGCAGCAGATTGAACGCTCGTGACACATCCCACTGGAACTCGGGCTTGGTACGCATACGCATGCGTAACACCGGGCAGCCTTCTGTAAACGCATGAATGCCTTGCATTTCAAGAGGCGACCAGATCAGCCAGCGCATGGCGGGATCAGCACGTAGTTCTTCTGCGGTGTCGGTCATCAGTTTGATGGCGTCATCAATGGGCAGGTCCCGCGGTACCCGAATTTTTATCAGCGCAATGCCGAACTGGCGCGACATATTGTGAATAGAGCTGATTTTGCTGAAGGTAATGTGGTGTACCACCGCTTCCAGATCCCGCAGCCGCACGGTGCGCAGATTGAAGCCTTCTACCGTGCCCATAAAGCCGTTGATTTCTACGAAGTCGCCCACCGACATTGAATCTTCCACCACAATAAACAGCCCGGTGATCAAATCCTGTACCAGCGTCTGGGCACCAAAACCGACCGCCAGACCGACAATACCGGCACCGGCCAGCAGCGGTGTAACATCTACCCCGACAATGGAAAGGCTGACCAGAAAGGCCACCACCACAATGATGATCATAATGGTGTTGCGGACAATGGGAACGATGGTTTGGGCGCGAGCCGCCCTAAGGCGCTTTTTGCGGTCGCCACGGCGTACAGCGCGCTCCAGAAGCTCATCGGCAAAGGTCCAGGTCAAGCTGGCGATCAGCCCGGTAACCGTTAGCGCAAACAGGCTGTCTGCCAGGCCAGCACTGAGGGATGGCTTGTTGGCTAGCCCTAGCAGGGATAGATCCCAGACTTGCAGCGCTATCTCAAAAAAGGCCAGCCATAACGCAATTTGTAATAGGCGATAGCCGAATTTCACCAGGCGCCGGCTGAAGGTGCTCAGAGACTTGTGGCGGAAGCTGCTTTTTTGAATGCCGACAACACCTTGCGCTGCCAAAGTGATAATCAGTACTAGTGAAACAATAAGCGCCTTGCCCAGAGCCGCGTCGCCTGAACCGCCTTTGGCAAAAACAGCCACCATAGAGGCGCCAATCGCCAGCAACAACGGAATATGCCAGAGCCGCGCCAGCAGGCCGACGAGTTCCCGCCATACGCCTTGATTCTTGCGCTGGTTATACGGCTGATTGCGTATCAGGTGGGTGATTGGGCGGCGGTTGCGGATAATCACGAAGACTGCCAGCAGGGCGCCAAACACACTGAAAACGAGCGCCAGAGTAGCGGCCAGGTCGGCGCCGAGCTGCGACACCAGCTCCGACGACCCCAGAGCGTCTGACAAAGCGAACAGAGCACCAATAATGAACAGCGGAAACAGCGTACGCCTATGTAAAATAGCAACAGCGGTGGTTCTATGGCCGCTGGAGAAAACCGAAATCATGACGTCGAATAATGACGTCAGAAGGCGTCCGCACAGGCTGATATAAGCCAGCACCAGAACGGTGCTTTGCGCGGTGTCTGAAATGCCCAGCATGCGCAGACCCAACAGCAGGAACAGGCCAACCAGTGTCAGAATCCAGGGGATTATCCGGCGTGCAAAATGCGCCATCAGCATCCAGGGCTTGGCGCGCCGGGGCATTTCCAACGGCCAGTCGCGGCGAATAAACAGCACTCGGGCAAGGCGCGACAGGCTGTACAAAAGCGCCGCCCCCAGTGCTAGCCCGATGGCTGTTTCTGCCACCACCTTGAATGAGGCAGCGGCGATCAACTCCTTACCAGCTTTGAGGGCGTTGTTAAAATTTACTTTCCAGCGCCCCAGTGACTCACCAGCGGCACCGTCAGAGCGTGTGAGATCGTCAAAAAATTCTGCGAGCGCCCCCAGCAAGCCCTGCTGAGTGGGCGAGTTTCGCTGATCTTCAATGGCTTGCGCTTGCAGGCCCTGTTGCAGAGTTTGCAGCTGTTTGATCAGGTCTTCGCGGCTGCTGTCGTCTTGCAGGGCCTGAATGGTAATTTCAAGTGACTGGCTCAATGCTTCTGCAGAAGCCGTTTGTTTCTGTTCTTCCGGGCTCGATCCGGGCAGCCCCGGGATTGCTGGCAGCGACAACCCCTGGGCCTGGGTTGCGGTGGCCGCTAGGCACAGCAGCGCAACACCGATAACAAGCGCAAAAAATGGCGCCGTGAACAAGCGGGAACCCATGGGTTGGCCTTTTATGTGCGGCGGCGTCATCAGCGCACCGCGCGTTGTAGATCTTCCAGGAAATCCTGTATTCGTTCGGCATTCGTGCCCAAATCGCTTGTACCCAGGCGTGAGGCGGAACGCATATCTACACGCACGCCTTCGCTGGTGTCGGTCAGGCGAATCACGACATCGTCTTTAAAGCCGAACCAGCGGGTGGTGGCTGTTGCTTCAAGAGTGATGGCTGTTGCATCAAGGGTTGTTGGGCTGGCCTCGGCCAGTTGCCAGTCGCGGGCAGCAATCAGATCCCGTGCCGCTGTTTGCACTCGCGCCAGGGGCACCGCCAGTGTGATGGGCTGCAGCATTGGGTAAGCAGCCCGTTGTTGGCGCGCGGTCTCAATGCCGGGATAATCCACAGCGTTGGGCGCAGCTTCACGGGCGTTGGCCAGGGCTACGAACGCCGGCGGATTGTCCATATCGGTGGTAATGTCGTGAATAGGCGGTACCGTTTGTGCCCGCTGCTGCATTTGCATCGGCATCGCAATCACCGTAACCGCCACCACGGCGGCCATTGCTCCGGTAAAAACCGCACCCCAGCGCCTACACAGGCCGGCAACCACAATGGTCACTATGCCCAGTATGGCGGCCACTGCTGCCAGTTGCGCGCCCATTCGCAGCCAGCTAAAGGCGTCGCCCAGTGCAATCCATTCCATGCGAAACATCGTCCCTGACGTCGCCATTAGAACACCGGCGGCAATCAGCGCGATGACGGCCAGCCAGGCGCACAATACAGGCCACTTGCCACCGCGACGATGGTGTTGTGAAAGCGATGACATAGTAATTACTCCTGGTTTAGTTGAGCTACTTTTAAGAGCAGCATTGCCTTGGTTCTGCTAACAAGCATAGTGTGCAATGAGGTGCAGTCTCAAGGCGACATAGCCTTAACCGCTGGCACGCAGCAGTTTTTTTTGCGTCGCGCCAAGCGACCCTCCTATAATCGCGGGGCTGTCGCCTATTATGCTTTTGCCCGGCGGCCAGTTTCTCGTCAAACAATAAGGAAAAGAAAATGCTGAAACGTTGCACGTTAGTTGCCGCCGCCGCAGGCGCGCTCTTATTTGGGTCTATTGCCCATGCTCAATACAAAGACGAGTACACCGTATCTACCGTGTTGCCATCGGCCTTTCCTTGGGGCCAGGCGGCCGACAAGTGGGTAGAGCTTGTGAACGAGCGCTCGGAAGGGCGTATCAACATGAAAATTTACAGCAACTCCCAGCTGGTGTCTGGCGACCAGACCAAAGAATTTTCTGCCATGCGCTCCGGACTGATTGATATGGCGGTGGGCTCTACCATCAACTGGTCACCCCAGGTGCCGGAACTGAATCTGTTCTCGCTGCCGTTTCTGATGCCGGATTATCCCGCCATTGATGCGATTACCCAAGGCGAGGTCGGTGAGGCCGTTTTTGCCGCCATCCAGAAACGTGGTGTAACGCCGCTGGCCTGGGGCGAAAATGGTTTTCGTGAACTGTCTAACTCCAAGCGCGCGATCCGCGAGCCGGCGGATGTGGAAGGCTTGAAAGTTCGCGTGGTAGGTTCGCCATTGTTTCAGGATACCTTTAATGCTCTGGGCGCCAACCCCACTCAGATGAGCTGGGCTGATGCCAAGCCGGCGCTAACCACCGGTGCCGTAGACGGCCAAGAAAATCCGCTGTCGGTGTTTGATGTGGCGCGTATTGATCAGGTAGGGCAGGAGCACCTGACCCTGTGGCACTACATGGCAGACCCGCTGGTCTTTGCCGTTAACAATCGGGTGTGGGCGACATTCAGCGCCGACGATCAGGCCTTGCTAAAGAAGGCCGCAATAGACGCCGGCCAATGGGAAATCGAAAAGTCCCGCAGTGAGCTGGACGCCACCTTGGCCGCCATAAAAGAGCGTGGCGTGACCGTCACCGAACTGACGCCGGCCCAGCGCGATGCGTTCATCAATGCTACTCAGTCGGTCTATCAGGAATGGTCACCGCGGATTGGTGAAGATCTGGTAAAGAAGGCCCAGCAAGCCGTCGCCGAGCGCCAGCAGTAAGCGTTCTGGCCCGAGCTTTGTGCCGAAATTCCACTCTGGCGCAGAGCCGGGCTGCCTAACCCGGAGTTTTCATGTCTACCCGCCCCCCTAAGTGCTGGCCCGAAGCCTGGCTTGCGTCTGTTGCCTTGATTGCGATCTGTTTGATCAGCCTGGGTAACGTGATTGTGCGCTACACCACCGATGCGTCTTTTGCCTTTACTGAAGAGTTCTCGGTATTTTTCCTGGTTCTGGTGACTTTTGCTGGCGCTGCGGTAGCGGCGCGCAACAACCAGCACATTCGCATCGAGCTGATCGAGCACCACCTGCCGGCGCCTTTTAGAACGGCCGTATACGTAGTGCAGTGGGCGTTGGGCGTGACGGTGTTTGCCATTACCGCTTGGTACGGCAGCGTGTTTGCCTGGCAGGAATACCAGTGGGAGTCGCTGTCACCCGGGCTGGGCTTGCCCAACTGGATTTACGTGATTTGGCTGCCGCTGATGGCGCTGGCCATTATTGTACGCATGACCCAGAGTTTGATAGATCGCCTGCGCGGCAAAGCTGATCCGGAGATCATTCATGAGTCCTGATCTGTTAATGATCGCCAGCTTCATGGTGGCGCTGTTGTTGGGTGTACCCGTGGCCATCGCCTTGGGGCTGGGCGGCGCGGTAGGCATTGTGGCCGGGCTTTCGCCAGATATGCTGGCCACCTTTGGCACTAACACCTACAACAGCGTGGCAAAGTACCCGCTGATCGCCATACCGCTGTTCATACTGACCGGTTTGATTTTTGAACGTGCCGGGGTGGCCGCCAGCTTGGTGCGTTTTGCCCAAGCTATTATCGGCCCGCGCCACGGTGGTCTGACCGTTGTTGCCGTGCTGGTATGCCTGATTATGGGCGGCATGAGTGGCTCCGGCCCGGCCGATGCTGCCGCCGTGGCCATGGTGATGCTGCCCAGCATGCGCAAGGCGGGTTATCCGCAGCCGTTTTCCGCCACGCTGATTGCAGCATCATCGTCTACCGCCATTTTGATTCCACCGTCCATCGCGCTGATTCTGTATTCCATTGTGGTGCCGGGGGTGGATTTGCGCGCGCTGTTTGCCGCCGGTGTGTTCCCCGGTATTCTGGCGGGGCTGTCGCTGCTGGTGCCGGCGCTGTATTTTTCCCGGAAATACCGCTGGGAAGATCCGAAAACCTCAGAGCGTCCACCTTTCTGGCCCAGCTTTAAAGCGGCCTTGCCGGCTTTGTTTGCGCCGGTGATCATTTTGGGTGGCCTGCGTTCCGGCCTGTTTACACCCACCGAGGCCGCGGTGGTGGCGGTCACCTACGGGGTAATTGTGGGCTGCCTGATCTATCGCAATCTGAGCCTGCGCGGGCTTTATGATCTGGTGACCGACGCTGCGGTTACGTCCGGCGTGGTTATGCTGATTATCGCTTTGGCGGGTATTTTTGCTTGGGCTGGCACAACTCTGGGCACCTTCCAACATCTGGCTGATACGCTGTTGTCGCTGTCAGACAATGGATGGGTTCTGTTAGGGCTGGTGATGCTGCTGGTGTTGCTGGCGGGTATGTTGCTGGACGCGGTATCCATATACCTGATCCTGATTCCCATCGTACTGCCGCTCATGAACCACTTTGGCTGGAACCCAGTTTGGTTTGGTATTCTGCTAGCCATGAACATTGCTATTGGTCAGTTTACTCCGCCGGTGGCGGTGAATCTGATGGTTACCACCCGTATTGCCAATATCCGCCTGGAGCACACCTTGGGTTGGGCGCTGGTTTTTATTGCCGCTATGGGCGTGAGCCTGCTGCTGGTCGCATTGGTGCCGGGCATTGCGCTGTGGCTGCCCGACAAGCTTGGTTATGTGGTTGGGCCTTGGTAAATGCAGGTTTAGGCGCGATGCGTGACAATCTAGCGCGGCGGCAACTGACAACCCTGCTTGCAACGCGAACGAAAGCGCAAGCGGGCGAACACCAGATAGGCTCGGTTCACCAGGCCAACCAGGTGCAGTTTCTTCAACACGGTCGCCAAATGGCGGTAGCCCGGCAGTTCCTGCCACACCACCACAAACGCGTGGGCACCGGACTGAAGCGTGCCTTTGCTGTCTACTGCATGAATGACTTTCATCGCATCTGTGTGACTAAGTTGGTATTGGGCCAGAGTATTATTGCTGGCAAATATGTCCTGCCAGTCAATGCGTGATTGCTTGTCGACCTTACGGTAGTGGTCAATCTCGCGGCGGCACAACGGGCATTGGCCATCGTAGAATAAAATCGGTTTTGCGGGCATAGCGTAGCCTTGTAGTCAGTCTTTTCGAGTCGTGCGTTAGTGAAGTTGAGCTACTGAGATTACGTTGGTGGGGGCGAAGTGTATTCATTAGCGGGGCAGGAAAGGCACGAATAAAAAAGCAGACAGCAAAAAGGCAGCCGAAGCTGCCTTTTTTGATTATTGGCTGTTACTCACAGCACAATTATCTGTTCTAGCTTAGACAGCTACAACGTTCTCTGCCTGAGGACCTTTCTGGCCCTGAGTAACAGTGAACTCAACCTGTTGGCCTTCGGCCAGGGTCTTGAATCCGCCACCTTGAATAGAGCTGTAGTGAACAAATACGTCGGGGCCGCCTTCGCGAGTGATAAAGCCAAAACCTTTTGCTTCATTGAAGAACTTAACGGTACCGGTAACTGTAGACATAATAATAATCCTGAATTCTTAAAGTAATGTGCTGTCAGTCATCCATAATGACGACGGATCAGCGGTATGCGGGAAACAAAAAATGAGGCGTGATCAAAAACAGGACGATGCGTTACTTAGTACGTTCTATTGATGAAGTGCTTTGCTAAATCTTTCCGACGGAAGGCACTCTACACGCAAACGAAGTCATTGCAAAGCCTTTGTGTGATTTTTTGTAACCTGTAGGTACAGCAACGGATAAGCCACGTGTTGAAATAGTGAAACCGCGGCAGCACATCAATAGAGCAATAACCAAGCTATAGTTGAAATAACGTAGCTGCCAAAGGAGCAGGGATTATGGCCGGAGGATGGGCACGGGATGGCGCCGTGCAAGATCAGATCGACGCCAGCGTTGAAGATGCGGTTAATAAAGCCAGAAGCAGCCTGGGTAAGGGCGATAGCCTGACCCATTGTGAAGAATGCGACCGGGAAATACCTGAAGCCCGGCGGGTCGCGGTGCCGGGTGTGCGCCTGTGCATACAGTGCCAGGCCGAGCTGGAAAAGCAGCAGGGCAAAAGTGGGGGCGTTAACAGACGCGCCAGTAAAGACAGCCAGCTGCGCTAACCCCCGGGTATGAGGCTGTTCAATAAAGGTGCTATGAGAATGCTATCTTAGCGCTAAGATAGCGCCCAGCAACGCCGTGACCAAGGCGCTCCCCGCACATTTGCCAGCGATACCCTCCTATTATGACCATAACGCCATTCAACCACCTTATTTGCCCGTTAGACGGACAATCCCTGCTGATGCAGCAAAACAGTTGGCACTGCGCCAACGGGCACAGTTTCGATAACGCCCGCCAGGGCTATGTGCACTTGTTGCCGGTGCAGAACAAGCGGTCACTGGCGCCTGGCGACAGCAAAGAAATGGTGGCCGCGCGCCAGCGTTTTTTAAACGCAGGGCACTATCAGCCGATAGCGGCAGCGGTTGTGCAAGCGGTCGCGGAAGCAGTTAAGACGCAGGGCGAGGGCATTGAAACTCAGCCAGGCATAGAAGAACCTTTCGCCTGTTTGGATGCGGGTTGCGGCGACGGCTATTATTTGCGCCAGCTTGATGCTTGCTCGTCGGGCCAGAAACACGAACAGCCGCTGTCGCTGGTAGGCCTGGATATTTCAAAACCGGCGGTGCTGGCTGCGGCAAAACAGTCAAAAACAACGCGATGGCTGGTCGCCAGCAACGCCAATATACCGCTGGCTGACGGGTCTTTGGGCTGCATTTTGAGCCTGTTCGGGTTTCCGGTGTATCCGGAGTTCCGGCGGGTGTTGCGCCCTGGCGGCCGGGTAATAGTTGTCGACGCGGGGCCGGCTCATTTGCGCGAATTGCGAAAAGTCATTTACCCGGTACTCAAGCCCGAGGTTGACAAACCCAACGCCAGTGAAGCACCTCCGGGCTTTCAGACAATAGGGCGGCAGACGATTAATTTCAGCCTTGCATTGGTCGGCGAAGGCGCCATTGCGGACCTGTTGGCGATGACCCCGCACTTTTATCGCGCCAAAGCCGAGGGGCTGGCCCGCGCCGCTGCGCTTGGCAAATTGCAGGTAACGGTGGACGTACGGCTGACGGTGCTGGAAACCACGCCGGTTAACGGCGCCAGCGCTCCAAGCGCTGCCTTGAAATAGTGTGGGTTAGCATCCACATACCCGGACTACCCGTTGCTGCTTATCAGAGGTGGCGGGAGTGTAAACAATAGCTTCAAGCTATCTCTTGTTTGGGTATTATCAATTTTTGTTAAGCGCGCAGCATCATTATAGTGGTGCCCATCCATTAATCATCTGGCAAGCAAAGGGCAATATTTTATGGGTATCATTAATTCTGAAATTAAACCGTTTAAAGCAACCGCTTTCAAACGGGGCGAGTTTGTTGAGATTTCCGAAGCAGACGTAAAAGGCAAGTGGTCTGTGTTCTTCTTTTATCCGGCTGACTTCACTTTCGTATGTCCCACCGAGCTGGGCGACGTAGCTGACAAGTATGAAGAACTGCAAAAGATGGGCGTTGAAGTGTTTTCTGTATCCACAGACACCCACTTCACTCACAAAGCCTGGCACGACAGCTCTGAAACCATCAACAAGATTCAGTACTACATGGTTGGCGACCAAGCCGGCAACATCACCAATAATTTTGGTGTGATGCGCGAAGGCCAAGGCCTGGCAGACCGTGCTACTTTCCTGATCGATCCGGATGGCGTAATCCAAGCCGTCGAGATTACTGCGGAAGGCGTTGGTCGTGATGCGTCTGAGCTGATGCGTCGGGTGAAGGCTGCTCAGTACGTGCGCAAGCACCCGGGCGAAGTTTGCCCCGCCAAATGGCAGGAAGGCGAAGCGACATTGTCTCCTTCACTGGATTTGGTTGGTAAGATCTAAGGCTCCTTTCTAAGGCTCCTTTAATAGGGAGCCAAACGGTACGGGCTCGTGTCACGGGCTTGTTACTTTCAGAAAACCCCGGATTTCCGGGGTTTTTTGCGTTCAGGGCAAAGCGGATCATAAACTGCGTGCAGTGGCTGGGTCAGGTGCTTTGTTCCGCAGGCGGACAAACAGCTTGCTCAGCTCTCGTAGCCACAGCACAGAGCTGGCCACGGCGGTACAGAACAGCCAGTCCTCAAGGCTAAGGTTGACCGTAGAGAAGGGTTTTTGCAGAAACGGCACGTACACAACCGCCAGTTGCAGCAATAATGACAAGGCCACCGCCGCCCACAGCCAGAGATTAGAGAACAGCCCGCGAAAGGCACTTTGTTCATCAGACCTTGAAATAAACACGGTAAACAGTGAGAACAGCACCAGGGTGGTAAAGGCCATGGTTTGGCCATAGGCAAGGCTGCCCGTGCCGGCCACCAGACCACCGGGAAGCGATGCATCCAGCACAAACAGAGTACCGGTTGCGGTGATCAGACCAACAAAAACAATCCCGGCCCACATGCCCCGTGTAATCACACCTTCTTCACGGGGTCTTGGCGGCTTGCTCATGGCGGCTTCATCACCCGGATCCAGCCCCAACGCCAAGGCCGGTGCGCCATCGCTGACCATGTTGATCCACAGAATCTGGGTGGCCAGCAACGGCAGAGCCAGGCCGGCACCCTCGGCGGTCAGGCCAATCACATCCGCCAGCAATACGCCGAAAAACATGGTTAGTACTTCGCCGATGTTGGACGACAGCAAATAACGCAAAAATTTGCGGATGTTGGCGAAAATAGCGCGGCCTTCCTCCACCGCAGCAACAATACTGGCAAAGTTGTCGTCTGCAAGAATGATATCCGCTGCCTGGCGCGACACGTCGGTGCCGGTAATGCCCATGGCCACACCAATATCCGCGGCTTTCAGGGCCGGTGCATCATTCACACCGTCGCCGGTCATCGCAACTATGTGTTTACCTTTCTGCAACGCCTTGACGATACGCAGTTTGTGTTCAGGATTAACCCGAGCGTAAACCGAGATCTCTTGCACGGCCCGGTGCAGTGCGTCGTCCGACATCTCGTCAATTTCCGCGCCCGTGAGCGCCCGGTCATTGGTGCAAATGCCTAACTCTTTACCAATAACAGCGGCGGTAACCGGGTGGTCGCCGGTGATCATCACCGGGCGGATACCCGCTTGTCGTGCCTGGGCCACGGCTTCTTTGGCTTCTTCCCGCGGCGGGTCGATCATGCCGATCAGGCCTACAAACACCAGATCCTGCTCAAGATCTTCATCTACCCGGTCTGGCTCGAAGTCGGCTGCGGGTATGAAACGGGCCGCCACACCCAGTGTGCGCAGGGCTTCCGCCGCCAGGTTTTCGTTGGCCAGCAGGATGTCGGTACGGCGCTCTGGCGTTAACGGTCGAACATTGCTCCCCACCCGTTCGCGGTTGCAGCGGCCTAACAGAACATCGGGGGCACCCTTGGTAAATACCTGAATTGACTCTCGCTGCTGGCTGTCGGTGTGCAGTGTTGACATCATTTTGCGTTCGGAGGAGAACGGAATTTCGCCAACCCGCTGATAACGGGTGTCTAGAAGATCTTCCGTCAGCCCGACTTTTCGAGCAGCAACCAGTAGTGCCCCTTCGGTAGGGTCGCCCTGAATGGTCCACCGACCGTCTTCTTCGCGCAAAACCGCATTGGCGGCGCGATCACCAACCGTCAGGGCTCGCTCCAGCTCTAGCCGCAGGGGTTCACTGATCGTGTTTTCGCCGCTGTCGGTCGCTGTGGAATGCACGGTAATCTCGCCGTTCGGCTCGTACCCGGTGCCGCTTAGAGTTACCCGGCCACTGGCGGTCACAATGGCGCGGACAGTCATTTCGTTGCGGGTGAGGGTGCCTGTTTTGTCTGAAGCGATCACGCTGGCGGCGCCCAGGGTTTCCACCGCTGCCAGATGGCGAACAATCGCATGGCGCCCTGCCATGCGCTGAACGCCCAAAGCAAGCACGGCGGTTACGATGGCCGGCAAGCCCTCGGGTACCGCCGCCACGGCCAGTGCTACGCCAAGAATCAGCACGTCGAAAATGGCCGAAAAGCCGCTGACGTGCTCTACCAGAATGATGGTGAAAATCATCACCACCGCAATGACAATCACCACCAGCCCCAGCATTCTGCCAACCTTGGCAAGATCTTGTTGCAACGGCGTTGTCTCAGCGGGCGCCTGCTCCAGCATGCCGGCAATCTGCCCCATTTGGGAGTTCATGCCGGTGGCGGTAATAACCGCGGTGCCGCGGCCGTAGGTGACGGTGGTGCCACTAAAAATCATATTTTGGCGATCACCGATAGGGGCATCGCCAACGATGGTTTCTGGGTCTTTAGATGCAGGAAGGCTTTCGCCGGTCAATGAGGCTTCGGAGGTTTGCAGAGCAACCGACTGAATCAGGCGGCCGTCTGCGGGAATCGTATCGCCTTCTTCTACCAGAACAATATCGCCGGTGACCAACTCAGCTGCGGCAATGCTCTGCTGTTCACCGTTTCGAATCACCCGAGCCCGAGCGGCGGACATTCGTTGTAACTCCGCCACGGCGTGTTCTGCCCGCGCCTGCTGCACATAACCCATGGCTGCGTTGAACAGCACAATGGCCAGGATCGCAATAGCCTCATAGGGCAGGGCGGAATCACGCTCGAATAGCCACAAGCCGAGGGAAATCGCCGCAGCCAGTAATAAAAGGATGACCAGAGTGTCAGTAAACTGGGCGAGTACCTTGCGCCAGCCGGGCACAGGCCGGGCTGCGGTCAGTTCGTTCGCGCCGTTGCGCCCCAGGCGCGCCTTTGCTTTTTCGCCGCTCAGGCCTTGCTGTGCGCTGGTTTCCAGGGCGGAAACGATGGCGTCAGGAGATAATTGATAAGCGGCTTGGGACTTCTTTAATACGCGTTCGCTGCCCATGCTTACGAGTCCCTATGATGGTGAAGTTCATAAGGATCAGTGTAACCAGAAATCTGGCCAGAGAAACGATCTGCGTCAGGTGCTGGCGATGTCTGTGCCATAACTGACACCGCGGGCCTTCAAGCGATAGAACTGCGCTACCACATCGGCCATTGCATCCGGGCAATAAGGCCGCAAACCGCCCAACACTAAACGCTTGGATACGGTGCCCAGCGCATGGTCGCCAGACATCAAACGATACTCCAGAGTGACCTGGCCACGCTTGCCATTGGCTTCCAGAGTGGCGTTATGCAGCTCCAGCTCCGGTGACACTGCATGCAGGC